>ENA-OOXT01000336-OOXT01000336.1-human-gut-metagenome-genome-assembly--contig:-NODE-336-length-35626-cov-15.577268_pt1 | contig 35626 bp, 57 predicted proteins | sample MGYA00241590_ERZ501349 | MGnify/ENA primary metagenome ERZ501349 (study PRJEB25962, sample SAMEA2042838) | human gut metagenome | biome: human gut; feature: human-associated habitat; material: faeces...
GCGGCTTTCGCGCTCGTCTGCGTTGGAAGTGTTGCGGGCGTGTTCGCGTTCGTGCCTGAGTCGTTCGCGCTCGTACTCTGCGCGGATTTTTTCGCGCTCGACTTTGAGCCGCGCCGCCTCTGTTTTGAGCCTGTCGCGCTCGTGCGCGTTCTCTTTCTCTGCGGCTTCTTCCTCGTCGATTCTCTCGGCGATTTTTCGCAAGTCCTCCGGGGTTAAAGTTCTCACTTTTCGCGCCCTCCCTTAAATCCTGCGGATATGCTCGAAGCCGTCAACGGTTAAAGCGTTGTAAGCGTCCGCGGCGGCGTTGTATTCTGCCGCGATTCTTTTTACTTCTGCGGCGGCTTGCTCGATTTCGTCAATCCGCTTTTCGGGGTCGTCGATATAGTCGGAAATATAGCCCGCCTGAAAATCGCTTTCATACAGCCCGCAAAACTCGTTATTTTCGTTGATGAATTGCGCGCCGTTCTTCGTGTATATGTCGAAAGTTTCGCCGCCTCTGTATCCCTCGATGATTTCGTATATGCTCGCGTGCGTGGACTTCTGCGAAAGCATGCCGCGTTCAAAGTACACAGACACACCCGCCGCTTTTGTCAACTCGTCGCGAAACTTTGCAAGCGTTTTTTCGCCTGCTTTTTTCCCTTTGTATTTTTGGAGCAAATCCCAAAGCACCGGCAACACCTGCGCCGCGAGTACGGCTTTATAGTTATTGCGCAAAATATAGCCGACTTTCTGCGCGCGGACTTTCTCCGCCGATAAATCGTTGAACACCGACGCACGGCGCACGCCCTCGCCCGGCTTCCACGTCTCGACCGCTTCCGCGATAGCCTTTTCTAACTCGCGAACCCTCGCCGCGTTCGCTGCTCTCTGCTCTCTGATTTCTGTTAATTTTTTCATAGTCTTTTAATTCCTTCGGCGGTCGGTCGCCACCCTAATGTACTAACAATATACCACGGCGGACGGGTTTTTGTCAATTGTTTTTTATCAATTTTTTTGCGTTTTGGTAAGCCGTTGCTAACTCGCGCGCCACCGTGCGAACCCCACCCGGGCAACGGCACAGGGCGAGAAACCGCGCATATACAAAGGCGATTTTCGCGTGTCCGGACTTTTCTTTCGATAAGTGAAAACCCTCTCGCGCGTTTAAGCGAGGGGGTCTTGTTTTTAGGTGTCAAAATAAAACCGCTTATAGGTGGGGGTTATTCATTCTTCTTTTCTCCTCGCGCTTTCGCGCAAATACTTTTCCATAATTGCGCCACTTTACAATGAGAAAGGCGCATAAGCCTCGTCACTTCGTCCCAAGTGTAGCCCTCATACCGATAACGAAGAACGGACAGTTCTTGCTCATCGCATAGTTGCGCGATTTTCTCGCACATTATCCGCGCCGCCGAACCGTCCTCGATTGAGAAACCAACCTCTGCGGTCTTGCACTCGTAATCGTACCGCTTAGCCTCTTTAATGCGCCGTATATCGTGTAAGCGTTTAATGCGCAAATACACCGACCGATACGCGTAAGTACTCCACTTAACACCGCGTGCCGGGTCGAACCGTTGAGCGCATTTACAAAGCCACAATTCCGCCTCTTGCTTCAAGTCCATATCCCGCGATAGTCCTTGCTCTTTGAGTACGGTATTTACTATCCACGCGCTCCCCTCAACGCGCTTGCGTTGTTCGTCGGTTAATTTCATTATTCCAACGGGACGGCAATCTCGCCCGATTGCGGGTCGTAGAACGCTTTATATCGTCCTTTATCAGGCGAAATCCCCGCATAACGGAAGAACCCCGTTGCTCCTATCTGACGTTTTTTTACATTCAAAGCACCTTTATCGGCTATCGCAAGCGGTTTAATATAAAGCCGCCGTTCCGCGTCGTCGTATTCAAGTATAACTTTGTCTTTCAACCCCGCTATCAACGCCAAACGAGTAGAAACTGTTATAATAAACAAGTCGCCGCTCCCCGATATGGAGACAAAAACGTCGCCTTTCGAGTTTATAAAATTATTATCCCTTGTACTTACTCTCATCTCTCAATCTCCTTTTCCCTTAAAAGGGCAAATCTTCGTCAATCGGCTTTTGCTCTTTGACTTGCTTTAATGTTTTGTTCTCACGCGAACCCCCGTCTTGTTCCGCGCTACCCGAATTTCTCTCCCACGAGTGGGGGTCTATATCGTTCACCCAGAACTCCACGACTTTGCGCTTGTTGCCGTTTTTGTCCTCGTACTCGCGCGTTTTCGGCTGTGCGGATACGGTAACTTTCATACCCTTGCGTAAATACTTTTGGCAGAACTCGGCGGTTTTGCGCCACGCAACGAACGAAAAATAATCCGTCTGTTCGTCATCTCCGACCTTTGAATTGATTGCAAGGTCGAAGTTCGCCACCGCCGTACCGCTGCCCGTTTGTCGCAACTCGGGGTCTCTCGTCAAATTGCCTACAAAATATGCCGTTGCTCTCATTCTTCTACTACCTCCGTTTTTATGGGTCTACCCACTTTTGCCTTTTTCTTCCATTCGCGGAACTCTTCCGTATCATACGCGACATATCCCTTGTCCGTGATGATTTTTCGCAGTTTTCCACGGTGTTGCAGTTCGGACACATAGTTCGCTACCGACCTGTCGCGCCCGCCTTTTGCCCTCATTTTTCGTAATTCTTTAATCATTGCTTTCTCCTATAAAATTTTTGAACTCTTCGAGTTTTCGCTCTTTGATTTTGTTCGGCGCACCTTTTATCACGGGGTCAAGATACTTATCGAAATATTCTTTGACTTTAAGCCGCAATTTCTCTTCGCCCGCCGCCTTGCCTTTCCGATAACCACCGATACCCTCGCTATCACCTAACGCACTTTTCCCTTTGTCTTGCCCTCCTGAGGTCTTATTGTATAACTGAAATCCTTGTTCGGCGGCTTTCCTTATCGACGTCCGCTCTTCCTCATCGAGCGCGCTTTCGTCAGTATAACGCCACGCGAGTTTCCATTCGCCTGACAGTCCCCAACCGCGAGTATATAGCGACCTATCGATATGCGATTGTCTCCCCGCGAGGTGTTGCGCAAGCCTCGACAAAAGGTGTTTCGCTTGCCCGACATACGCGTATTTTATTCCCGTGTCGTTATCCACGCGAGTAAAACTGTATATCCCGCTGTCCTCTGTCAGCCTCGGATAGGTTTCTTTTAACAGCCTTTTGTATCCGTTCTCAATAGCCTTGATTTTCTTAAACGCCTGATAGTTCATTCTAACCGCCTTAAATGCACCTATTTTCAACGAAACGGCTCGAACGCGAAATTATACCGCTAAAACCGTCTCGTTGAATTTTGCCCTAATTTTGCTCGTCTATCGTGTATTTTGCGTAGGACACAATGTCGTTATACCGATTTTTCCCTGTTACGGTCTCGGTTTGGATATTATAACCGCGTTTGCGCAGACGGTATATAACTGCCGAAAGGCGCGTTATACCAAATTCGGCGATTGCCCGCCAACTCGTAATGTAGCCCGTTTCGCGCATATACTGCAATACCCGTTCTTCACCGTTAATTTTCTTCTTCATTTTCGTTATCCCTCCACGTTATTCTCACACTTGCCTTTATTGTCGTCGGTTTCATACACGCCGCATACGCGGACGGAAACTCTCGGCGCAACTTCGTACTATCTACGGACATTCTGTCATACGGCGCAATGTAAGTGATTTTCACCTTGTCGGTCTCGAACGAGTAAACGCCTTGTCGCTCCATTTCCTTAACGAGTTGAGCGCGGAAGTTGTCAGCGGTCTTTTTCGCCGCGTCATACTCCGCTTTTATTCGGCACAATTCGCTTTCCGCTTTCGCGACGCAGTCTTTAAGGTCGTCGGTTATGGAGAGTTCGTGCCGTTCGTAAATCTTGTCGTGGTATTCCGCGTCGAGAAGCGCAAGAACTTCCGTATCCGTTTTCGGAGTGAGTTCTTTTACCGTCATACCGTCGTCGGCGTAATGGAAACAGAAGAATTTTTTCGCACCCGTCCAACGGAAAGGCTTTCCGTTTATAACCGTGTCATTGCACTCCCGCGCCAAATAGTCGAGTAGCGATACTTGCCACGACACATACTCCCGGTCGAACTTCGCCGTCGTCTTATGGTCGGCAATGAACGGCGTGCCGTCTTTAAGAAATCCGACAATGTCCGCCGTTCCCGCAATGAGCATACCGTTAAAGTCCTCGGCGAACATTTGCTCGGCGATTGCCGAATCAAGGTTCTTGCTCGCCCATTCAAGGAACTGTTTACCCTCTTCCGTGGTCGGTTCGCAATTAGCGTTGTTAATGTAGTTCTCAATGTCCTTGTGTATCTCTTTGCCTTTCGTTGCGGCTTTCTTTAACGCGGTTTTGCTCACACCCGAATAATCGGGGGCAAGTTTATGCTTGTGTAACAACTGCGTTACCGAAATGCCCGCAATGTCGCCGTCCACACGGTAAATGTGGTTCTTTTCATCGAAGTCAATTCTCATCTCTCTCTGCCGCCTTTCTCTTCGCCTCGATGACATAGTCCGCTTGCTTGCTCGTAAGTTGCTCGATACGCGTTACCTTGTAGTATTTCAGCGTATTCGGAACATTCACATTCAGCCGAGCGAACTCGGCTTTTTGCTCGTCGGTTATCGGCTCGTCGACTTCTCTCGGCAAGTCCTCGCCCGCGTAAATGTACAAGCCAAGTCCAAACATAGCAATGTTTTTCACGAGGCAACGCATAACCGTCTTGTTAATGTCCGTCATCATCGGCGCAGTTATCGCCTTGTTCCGGTTGTCCATTACGGGCAGCCACATTTCGTAGGTCAAATCGCCCGCCGTAACGCTCGTGTAAACCATATAGCCCATTACCTCGTTTCCGAAGATAGGCAGTCCGTCTACATTCTTTCGGATTTCGTAGGTCGCGTCAGGGCAAATCTCTTTGAACTTGTGCCACGCGAACGACCACGAAAGGTACGTCAAATCACCTTTTTGCTCCGTGTAGTCGTTGACGTTCATTTCGACTAACACCTTAAACATTTTGTCTGCTTCCATTTTTCACACCTCCAAGTGTATTGATACTATGATTATACACTATTATAAAGCCGTTGTCAAGTATTTTATATGCGTTTTTACAAGAAAAATTTGCGAGTCCGCACACCCGCAAATTCCTCTTTGTTAGCAGTTATAGGCAATTTCTTTCGATGAAAAATAAATTTATACAAACGGTGCGGCGTTTATATATCACTTTTTGACACTCGGTTGCACCAACCGTGTTTACATTCCTTGTACGGACACTTTAAGCACACCTCGGGATTGCCGATTGTTTTCGGCTTTTTCAGCGGTTCATCGCTTTCCGTATCTGTGCGCAAATATGGACGAACCCCACGATTCGGTTTATTGTAAACTCCAACCATTATACCTCTTGCTCCTTTTCTCGTAATAAACGCAATAAGTCGGGCGAGTGACTGTTCCAAGCATACGTATAAAACCATCAATTTCAATTTTGTCTGCCAAAAATCTCCTACACAGAACTTCTCGACCGTAAATTTGCATACAATACTTACACTTTTTGCAATTTGCTTTCATCTTTCTTCTCCTTTGAATTTTATTCCGAACCGCTCGTCGAGCCATTTTGCCGTGTCCATAAAGAACAGCGGGGGCATTTTCATAGCAGGAATAGTCTCCTTCGCCCACATAAGCAAATTGTCTGGAATGGGAACTCCAAGTATCTGATAGTCTATCAATTTGTTCAACTTCTCTCCCACGTCTTTATCCTGACAAACATCACGCATATCGACCTTGACGGGAATCCACGTCCGTGCGTAGTCGTACTTGCGTTCCACCTTGTTAAGTTGACTCTGAGCGAGTTTGGAGACAAGTTTCAATCCCTCCGATTCCTGATTATTCCGTATGAACCACTCTTCTATAAGTTGCATATCGGAAAGGGTGTTGCCGAACATTTCTACAATGGCTTTAAGTGTTACCATTTCATTGCTCCTTTACATTCCTCGCAAGGTTTATAATAGTTTATTCTTCTATCGTATCGAAAACAATGCCCCCAACCGAATTTTTCATATTCAAAATCTTCACAATAGTAACACCCTGTAATGGGGTCGGGTTTATTATTCCCCTTTGATTCCTTTTGTTCGGAGGGTTCAGCGACCTCACCTTTTGGCAAACTCGGCTCTATCGTTTCGTTTTTCAAACTGTCCAACTTCGCTATCGCTTCGGCTTCGGTCAAAAATAAAGTTTTACCCAGAGCCGAAACCGACGTTTCATACACCGAATTGCGCGATAACTTCAAGCGCAATCCTTTATCTGTGATTATTATTTCCTCAATCGTTGTAGCCATACAAAACGGCGGTTTGTGATTTTTGAAAACTTCATAAACGACATCTCCGACCTTGCACGGTAGTTCTATAAGCGTGCCGTTCTCGATTGCGTTTTCCAACTCATACAGCCTATCATACAGTTCCTCGTTAATAGGAAGATTTCTTGCGAAACCCGTATCGCTCGTTAAACGTTTGTATTTACTCATTTTTGTTCCTCCGTTATTAAATAAGCCGCGACTTCTTTATATTCAGGGAAACGCTCCCACGCAAGCCGCATTGCCTCTTCTCTGTCCTTTGCGTACACAATCACCTCTCGTTCTTTCAAACGCCGCTCAATGTCCGCAGAGGCTTTTATTAGGTATTTGTTCATTTTAGTTCCTCACTTGTCGAATTTATAGCCGAGATATTTCGCCTCGGTTTTGCTTATTTTTGTAAACGAAAGTAGTCTATCGGGCGTTTTATTAAACCAACGGAGCAGACAAAATCTCGAAGTATGCGTAATTCTTCTCATTATTCTGTCATTGATTTCGCTTTGGTAAACGACTATGTAATAGTGTCTCATTTCCCCACCTCGTTAAAATATTTTTTGAAACACGTCGCATAACGCTTTCGACAAACACTTTTAGGCTGACACTTTGTGCATATCGCAAACGAGGGTTCGTCACGATATATATTTCGAGGGCAAACACGCGAACCCAATTTCTGTATTTTATCCGCATACTCGTAAACTTCCTCGCGGGTCTTAAACCCTTTGATTATGAGCCTGCACGCTTCTAAATCAATCATTCTTCCACCTCGCTTTTAAGCCATTGTTCCCACATACCTGAGCAAGTGTTAAACTTGTGAGAGTCGTCATCACGATTCGTTTTACAAAATTCGTAAATCGGACAACAATAGCAATCCGTTATTGCAAGGCACATTGTGTATGCTAACTCTTCCGCGTTTATATTTTTTATCTTTTCAAAGTTAGTCATTGCTTGTCCTCCTCTGCCATACTTACAATTCGGGCTAATGTCCCTCCTTTGGGAGAAACCAACAATCCTTGCCCAACTTCTTCGCACTCGCCAAAACGGAAATCTCCTGAATCGGTAAAAGTAATATAATAAGCCCGCGATGTCCAAAATCCCTTTTTTGTTGCACTAATCCCGAATTGAGTTCGTGTCACTTTGAATTTGTCGGAAATCAAAACTTTTTCCAACATTTCGAGTGTCGCTCCCGTTTTTATGCTTTCTACATTCTTATTCGTTATAAGGCTCATAATTACCTCCTAAATTCTTGCTTGTTTCAGCCACCGCAATACCTTGTACATTTCGCCGTCGTTTCGCGCGTAGCACTTCAATATGCGGTTAAAGTCCATTCGTTCTGCCTTTTCTAAAACGTCACAGTAAGTCGGGCAATACCATTCATTATTACAACAAAGACAAGCCTGACGACAAAAACTGTCAACGTCGGGTATATACTCTTTTGCTTCTTCAATCGTCATTTTGTTTGTCCTCCTTAAAATATCGGTTCTTGTTTTTGAACTTGCTCGCGCCGGTAATTCGGTGCTTCGATTTTCACATTCGCCCAACTAACCATTCGTGCGATACGGTCGCAAATTCGCGGTTGCAACCCCTTTTCGTCGCGCAACTCTTTCAGCCCGTAATTGCTCGTGAATATCGTCGGCATACGGTTTGAGAGGCGGTCGTTCAGGATATTGAATATGTATTCTTGCACCCAAGTTTCCTCGCCATTCGCCGAAACCCGCTCCGCGCCGAGGTCGTCGATAAAGAGGAAGTCCACGACGGTGAGCCTATCAAGCACGTCACTCTCTTTTCCGCCTTTCATCTTTTTCTCCCGGACGAGCGACATTATCTTGAAGAAGTTAGTGAAAAGCACCGTCTTACACTGCTTAATAATCGCGTTCGCCATACACGCGGCGAGGTGCGTTTTCCCGCAACCGAGTGAGCCGTACAGATACAAGCCCTGTCCGTGCTTTATTACGAGGTCGAGGCTCTCGCAATACCGCTTGCAAAGGTCAAAAGCCTTGTCGAAACTCTCACTGCGCCCCGTGTCGGTCGTCTCAAAACTCGCTGTCTGATACTCGGTAGCGACGAGCGAAGCCTTGATAATCTGCTGTATTGAATCGTACTTCGCCTTGTCGTTGCGTTCAAGTTCCCGCATATCGCGTTTCCATTCCTGACAGTGGCAAATACACCGCATACGCTTTCCGTTGTAGGTTTGCGTGCGCAACCCCTTGCAATAACTGCAATGCAGTTCGCCGTCCTTGCCGACGTACTCGTCCTCGCGCGGCGCAAAGATGTCGTGCGGGAGTTCGACTTTTATTTCGGGTAACGCGCGCCGTATCGACCCGCTCCCGTTGTTTTCCTTATAGTCAATATCCGTCATTTCTTACTCACCTCAATTTCTTCCACACCGTCCACTATTTCATCGGGCAAAAACCAACAATACCATTGTTTCACGTTGTACTTTGTTTTTGCAAGCCACTTGTTTTCCTCGACGATTTTTTCGACAATCTCAATACGCTCCAACCCCGATAAATCGTCGTTCGCCAATGCCTCTTCATAAACTGTTTTTGCGGTATTAAATTCTTCTACTTGAACTTTTAAACTATGACGCGAAACTAATATACAAACACCCGCAACTATCAATCCACAAATAGCCGATGAAATAAGGGGAATCCATTGATGGTCAGTTGCGGTTACAACTACAACCCCAATAAACATAACCACAACGCCGAATACTAAACCTAAAACAAACAATCCTACACTACCCATAATATCTATCTCCTTTTTTTAATTTTTCTTAAAACGGTAAGTCGTCCTCGGGTTTGCCGCTCATTCCGTCGTGCGGGGCTACATAGTCGTCGTAGTTGCCGTCAAGCACTTTTGCGAAGTTCGTCGCGTTCATCAGCCAGTCGAAGTTTGCCCGCCAGTTATTTTTGTTCTTGCCCGTTAGGAACTTACTCGCTTGCGCCTTTCTGAAAAGCGTTTGGAATTGCTTTACAGTAAACTCTTTAAGCCTTGTTTTTATGACACGCTCCCTTGCCGACGAAATCGTCGTTACTTTCGGCAGAGAGGTGCAAGTTCCGTTATAAAGTTTAGCGATTTGCTTATAAAGAGGATTTTCAAATTCGGGCAAAGTTTCTTCTTCGTCACTCTCTTCGCGTGCGCACGCACGTTGAGTATCTTCAATAGAAGTATCTATAATAGATTCATTTATAATAGAAGTATCTATAATAGATTTATCTTTGGTAGTTGTTTGAACGCATACCCCGTTGTTGTTCAAACGCATACCCCGTTGTTGTTCAAACGCATACCCGTAGTTGTTTGAACGCACACCCTCTGCTGTTTGAACGCATACCCCGTTGTTGTTTGAACGCACAAGGTTAGGATAGTTCTCCCCGAAAGCAAACAACGAAAATGTGCCGCCGTCTTTTATAAACTTATATTTCAAAATGTCGAACTCTACAAGTTTTTGCAACCTATCCGAAAAGGCGCGTTTTGAAAGGTCAAGCAATGGTAAATCCTCTTTTACTTTACGAAATGACACTCTTACATAGCGAACGCCGTCAATATCCATTGTGTTCATTCGGGGGTAAAAATCGACTAACCACCGAAGAATTACGAGGTCTATACAATCAATACGCTTAACTATGATTTTACCTCGTTGTTCGACTTCCTTTGTAAGGGTCATCGCGTATTCTTGATTAAATCCCTCAATCGTGAATTTCATTTTGTATTCTCCTTAAATGTAATCGTTCGCGATATTCTTGCCACTTATAACATTCTTTAATTGTCGGGTATAAATGTTTGAGTATCTTGACTTTCGTTGAGCCTATATCATTAAACCCTAAATTTATTGTACCTTTTTTATTGCTCGTATAGCAATTAAATGCGGTTAAAATATAATGATACCTTTTATGCAAATTCTTCGGAAGCATAAGCAGGTTTGAGGGGTCATTGTTAGACCTATCGAAATCAATATGATGTATATCAAAATCTTCGGGGACTTTAATTCCGTAGTACTGTGCATAGAATTTGCGATAATCTACGCGTTTTGCCATTTTTCTTCTCCCGCTTTGTGATAAACACCGAATTTATCGACCTCTAAACATTTCCGTTCTTCTTTCCATTCGGTCGGCACGATTTTACTTAAACGATTGTGAACTTTCCAGTGACGAATCGCCACAACGTCGCTATTGAACGTAATTATAAAACCCTTCGTTTGCAACCACCACATATCAGCATTGCTATTATTCAGTAATCGACATACCTTTTTAGGATTACTTACAAACCCCTCATCGTCCGCCCTCATTATCAAGTGGAAGTAAAGTGATTGCGCGGATAACGGCATATCCAAAAACTTATCGGTATCTGTAACCGTTTTACTCACCATTCTTTTTTCTCGCTCCATATTTATCTCTTCTTTCGATGAAAAATATAAAACCCCACGGTTACTCAGTGAGGTCAGCACCTTTCGCCGCAGGGTAGTATAAGCAATGTTTAGTTAGGGTTGTAAATGTCTGACCTCCATTTACACCACCATTTTACACTATTTCGCGGGGATTGTCAAGCGTTTTTCTCTAACTCCTCGCATTTTTTCTCCGCGTCGTGCATACTTTCCTCGACCGAGACAAGCCGCCCTTTTGCTCCGTAGACCCAAAACTCGTATTCTTCAATGTCGTAACGGTAGCGGGGCTTTATCCACGGCTTGCCCGGGCGCGGATAAAAATACGCCTGATACTTTTTCTCGTCCATATCTTTATTCCTCTTTCATATTCAACTCGACGGCTATCATATCCAACGCTTTTTTCAAAGACGCGCTGTCCGCAATCATATTCGCGGCGCGGTCAATAATAACGTCCTTGTTTTCCTCAATGAGTTTCGCAACTTTTTCCTCGATGAGGTTGTAAAGCAAACTGTTCAGGGATATTCCGTTTGTGAATGTCACGCACAGTTCGTCATAGCACAACTCCGCGATTGCCTTTAACACTTCTTTGTCGTTAATCTTAATTTTCATTTAGTGTACTCCCCAAAAAAGTCAACCAATAGAATGATAAAAATTGTAAACATTTTCAGCGACTTCGTCTGCAATATTGTCTACGTCGTTACAATCAAGCGCAATAATATCGTACTCACCGCTTCCGGCGATTATATTATCGTCTATCACCTTTTTGACAATATCAATGATTTTGTCTTTCTGCTGTTCCTTGTCCATTAGATTTTGTCCTCCCAAACAATAAATCGTATGCTGTCTTTGTTCTTAACCGTCGTTACGCATATTCGGCGTTCCATATTCACCGTAAACGCGATTATTGACTTTCCCTCTTCCATTTCTTCCTTGCTCGTGTTCAAACAGCGGTAAGCGTAATATACCGCGTCCTCGTATTTTGGCAAGTGACTATGAATGATTATCTTTTTCATTTTTACCTCTCCTTGCAAATTTCTTTTACTGTTTCCTCGATTTTGTCCGCATAGTCAATATCCGTCATTTGCCCGAATATCGCCATTAAACAAGTTGTTACTATGCTATCGCCAAAACAATGATATTGTGCCGAACGGCTTAAATTCTTGCCGATTTTGGATGTGTCGTCGTCTTTAACGCCCATAAGCCTGCCACATTCGCGTTCCGTAAGTTTTCGTACCCGATAATAACATTCTTTTTTTTCTACAATTTTTACGCCATTTCGTATTGCGTCGTTTCCGCAATTCCGTGTCAAAGTACCGACGGTACTTTGGTCGGATTTTACACAATTGTTATAGTCATCAAAAACTATAACCTCTTTATCTTGCTCTTTATGATATACCTCTACAATCATATTGTTTTGTTCAAATGCGCTCGTCGTAATCGCCGGGCAGTCGTTTTTCTTACCGCCTTTATTAAAACCGTGAAATCGTTGAATAATATAATTATCGCAGGGGCGACTACCATTTCTTGTAAGTACAGAGTTGGCAATGTTCTCCCCCTCGGTAGGTTCAAATCTGAAACCGTTTCCCTTTTGTGCGTTGAGAATGTTCCTTTTGTAATAGGTTTCAACAATTTTTTCGCTTAGGTAGTACCGTTCGGCGACGCTTTTTTCGAGTACGTCTTTTAGTTGTAACTTGTTGCCGATTACTTTTGGAAACTCGTAGTAGTGATTGCCCAAAACGCTTACCATAAAGCAACGTTCGCGGTTCTGCGGTATCCCAAACTCGGTTGCGTTTATAACTTTCCATTTCGAGTGATAGCCGAGTTTATCGAGAAACGCTACCCAGTCGGCAAACGCACCGATATTCTTCTGCCCGATAACTTGTTTGACGTTCTCCATTAAAAGGACTTGCGGCAACTCGTTTGTCTCTTTAAGCAGTCGCTCGACTTCCCAAAGCAACCCCGACCTTGTACCGCTCCCGCGCTCCATTCCTTTGCCCAAGCCCGCCGCGGACAAGTCTTGGCACGGGAATGAATATGTCATAATATACTCGTATTTGTCCGTGTCTACGATTTCTAAGTCATTGCCACTGACATTGCAAATTGAAACAAGGTTTCGGGTTGCAACAATGTTATTGAAGATTGTCCTTAATTTTATTTCGCCGTACCGGTTCAACTGTTCTTTTGTTAGTGGTTGATTATAATCGGCGGAAACTCCTTTGCGATGAAGTATATCAACTAAGTCGGTTTTGGAAAGCCCCGCCGAATAATCACCGTTATCGTAGTCGAAATGCAAGTCTTTTAACGCTTGTATCGACGGTATTGCCCATTCGCAAGTATGATAATGCTCGAACGGCACGCCGAGGTATTTAAGTGCAAGTGTCTGGCTGTCATACCCGCTGAACAGCGTTATAAGCCGAATAGGCTTTGTGAACTTAAAAGGTTTATCTCCGTCAAAGAAACTTATCTGCATAACAATTCACCTCGACAAGTCGACCTTAAACGCGGCGTTTTTAAGCACCTGAACGGCAATGAATTTGATTGCTTTCTCATACGAGAAAAAGAAACTCACGCTATCCTCATTGCCCTGTTCCGTGACTTTATACGCTTGCAACCGCTCGTCGTATACGACCTTGTATTTCATCGGACTTTCGCCGATTGCTTGCTGAATTTCGCCGCAAATATCGTTTAGAATTTTCTTATTCATAAAAGCTACTCGTAGTATAAATGCTCACACGGTCGGGGTTTTCGTAATAAAGAGGGTTTACATTCGGCATAAACATAACAAAGCTACCGTCTCCCACTCGTATTTTGATATATTCGACCTTCTCTTGTTCTTTTGTTATCCTTACGACTATAAAATTGTGCTCGTCTATCTGTTTCAACCAAACCCAACCGTGGATAACCACAAACACCCGATAATCTCGTTCGTTCTGTGCAAAGTTTCCGATTACGATATTGTTTGAAACTCCGTATTCAGGCTCGGAAAAAACCCACTGCGGGTCTTTATTTCCCTCGGCACTTACGCCCTGTTTCCCGCAACCTATCAGCGCAAAAACGCTCACCACTGCCATTACCAAACAAACAATTTTCTTTCTACAAGTCATTTCTTGTACCTCCTATAATAAATTCCATATTCGCCACGACTTCGTTCTTGTCATACGGTGATTGCTGCCACGAAATCGTCGCCCGTTCCAACCACGGCTCGCGGAGTTCGGCACGCAACCGATAGAACTCTGCAAGCACCTCTTCTTCCGTTCCAAACATCACTCTTTGAATAACGCTCATAAATGCACCTATTTCCGGCGAGCGGTTATAAATGAGAATTTATACCGCCTTGCGCCTTTCGTTAAAATTAGACCCATTCTTGCTCGCGAAACGCCGTCTCGTCGTCAAACTCTTCACTGTCAAGTAAATCATTGAGTTTCTCGCGCAGCGTTTCCCTTTTGTAGTAGCCGAAATACAAATTACTATCGAGGTTAAACAGTTTGCGCCGCTCTTCCTCGGTGATTGCGCCGTAGTCATACGCGAATTGTATTTCGCTCTCGGCGCAACAACCGTCCGCAATTTTGTAAATCAAGTACTTAAAAACCGACATATTCGCACCTCCTTTTCAGTTTGTACCCCAAGTATATCACATTGTATTGTTGTTGTCAAGCATTTTTTATCACTTTTGGTAAGCCGTTGCTAACTAAAACTAAAACACCCGAAACGAACGCAATGTCCGCAACGGGTGTTTTAGAACTATGAAGAAACAACGATAACAGTTTAGCATTTCTTTTCGGGATTGTCAAGCGTTTTCCACTCATTAAACCCGTCAATAAAGTTGCAAAGGTCTACATAGAATTGATTTTTGTAGGTTTTTTGTCCGATTTCGCCCGCGCTGAATGAAGTAATGGCGGTGATAATCATCGACGAGAGATACATTACCATACGAACGATTGTTTCGATAGTGATACCGTCGCGAGCCGAATAACCGATAAGAGCGAGGAAACCGCCCCACACGATGACTTTCGTGAACTTCATAAGATAATTGACGACCTTGTATCGCGTAGAATTGTCGTGAATGGAACGGAAACCGTCGTTTTCCACTGCCGACATAACCGTTTCGACGTTATTTTTCTCAATCGGCAGTTTTTTGAACAGCAGTTTAATAAGTCTGTGTCTGCGGGGCTTTGTCAGGAATACAAGCCGACCGTCGTACTCGACCGATTTTAGTTTCTTAATTTCCGCTTTCGTTTTGTTTTTAAGATAGCCGTACTCATCTATTGTTATGCCGATTGCGCCGCACTCATTCTGTATATAGCGTTTTTTGCGCTCTTCAAACTCAACTTCGCAATATTCACGGAGTAGTTTCGTCTCGCGGTTCTTGTTGATTTCGTTCGCCTTGTCATTGTACGACACTCGGTTTTTCACTAACAGTGGGTCTTTCGAGCCGAAATTCTCACCGTCGGGGAAGTACGATAAATGCGTGATAATTTGGATGACCGACAAAAGAATAAAGTCAATAAGACTGAACTCTTTCCAACCGAGCACAACGAATAGCAATAACACAAGCGCAATCACCTGAACTGCGGTAATTACCCAAGTCCGGAAACGAATTGCGCGGATACGCTCGCCCGTTTGCTTAATTCCCATAAACTACTCCCTTTTTTTTGCTTTCGCCGTTATCTTGTCAAGGCTTACTTTGTCCCCGAGTGGTTTCTTAATGATATTGAACACACTGCCCGCGCCCATAGAGGCAAGAATAAGCCCGGTCGTCGAATTGAGACTCGATAGCGCGACTTCGCCCAGCCAAGTTACGATATAGACGATAGCGAACGGCAAAAGACACATCATTCGCTCGTAGATATTATTTTTGACTTTGAGTTCTTCTATCTTCGTATTGAGAGAGACTTTCACTTCCGCGTCGGTCGCGGCGGCAAGTTGCTGCAAGTAAGTATCGAGTTTGCGCCGATACGACTTCTCAAACATATACTTCGCCGTGAGTAGCAAAGCGACGAAGAGGACAACCCCGCCAAAGCCGAGTTTGTAGCCCGTGGAATTGTCCTCGCTGATAAAGTTACAAACGATAACCGCCGCCGTGCCGCCGAAAGTCAAGCCAAAGTCAAGTAACGAATAAATGATATACTTAACTTTGTTACTCATAACTCACCTCTCGACCGTTATATAGCCGTCGCCGTTCTCGCTTTCAAAAACGGGCGTTTCTGCGGCGGGAGGCGTGTCGGCGATAAATTCCTCTACCGAAATCGTTTGTTCGATTTTGCCGTCTTTTTGCGCGTCTGCAATGGCATTGTAGAGTTCCTTTTTCGCTGCGTCCGTCACGGCTATGCTGTTATCAAAATAAGCCGCGAGTTTCGCGAGGATATTGACGAGTTTTGTGTAGTTAGTATTCATTTCGTCAATCTTACTATCGATACGGCGGTTTGCCTCTTCCGAGACTTTGCGCAGTTCGCTTTCTACAATGGGCTGAATAGACTGTTTGAAAGATACAGTTTTTATCTTGTCAAGCCCCTTGTCTACTGCCGCTTGTTCGATTTTTGCAATATCGACTTTCGACACCGCCTTGTTGATAACGCCCTTTATCGTAGGTACGAGGATTGCGATTATCAACGCGCCGAGGGTCACGCCCCCACCTATGGGGAGTACATATCCCCAAATCTGATTAAGTATTTCGTTCATTTTAGGTCTCCTTTTAATCTTTATTCGGCATAATTGCCGTAAGTCTTATATAAAGTTGCCGCAACTTTTCTTGATGATTGAGTTCGTCGGCGATGATTTCCGCAATCACCGCTTTTAACTCTTCTTTTTCGTCGGGCATAATCGGCGCGAGGTCGATGAACTTCATCATTTCGGTGTAGTCGTAAACCGCTTGCGCCTCGGCTTTTTCATTGAACTCGGTCGCTTTCGCGAGTTCCCATTGAGTTTGGATGTCCATTATTCCTCACCTACCTTTATCGGAAGTTTTGTTATGCCGTCGATAATCGTTTTTGTTTTCGGGTCGTACTCGAAACAGCATTTGTTAAGACCCTCACAACGGTGCAAGACTTTATCGAGGTGCGGGCAGTCAATGCAAGTCGTTGCTGTTTTGATTTTCTTTTTCTCGATATTGTATAGCATTTTTTAACCTCCTAAAATTTATTTTTTAATGCGTCAATGTCTTTCTTTAACGCTTCTACCATATCACGAGTGTTGTAAAGAAGAAACGCAAGAATTACAACCGCAACCGTCGCGAGAATTGCGACTCCAATAATGAGACACATAAGAAACATTCCTTCGGTACTCATTAGTCTCTCCCCCACCCGTCGAAATATGCAAACATATACTTTTCTTCTTTCGAGGTAGTTTCTTCGACTTCTTTTTCTTTCCCGTCGACCATTATCTTCTTAATGATTTTTTCGGGAACATAACGAGTGCGCTCTTCGGGCGTAACCGCCGCGGTGTACGCCGCCTCGTATGGATTATCTCTGTCGTTACATTTGAACGGAACGAGTTTTCTTTCGAGGAACTGCAAAGTTTTTGCGTTCTCACGCGAACTGTGAACCCACAATTCTGCCATTCCATTGTCGCCCTGTCTATCGATTTTACGAACGATGGCGAATGCCTCTGGCAAAGTAATTCCCAAATCTTTTACTTCATAATTCTTTTTGTAAAGTCCCATAATTTTATTCTCCTTTTAATTCTAAACTGTTGTTACTGTGTCATAAAAAGTTAAACCACCGACTGAGTTTATAGTTCCCCAACCCGAAGAAAAATCGATATTGTTTGTATATTTCCCACGAATATTATACTCAATCGCGCCTGCTTTACATACTCCACCGATTATACTTCCCGCGTCGCCGTTGTAAAGTTTTAGTTTGCCCGTCGCGGGGATAAACTCGTTAGCGTCTTTTACAATCGTTTGAAAATTCGTAAGCGAATTGATATTGAGATTGTTAGACGATAGTATTTGGCAATAAACGCACATTCTATCGCTTTCAGTTGAGCCTTGCGAGATTATGACGTTATGCTTATACAAGTCAATATTGCCGCTGCCGTAAATCGACTGATTGCCGAAGAGGGTTTTTACGTTGCCCTTAGGACCACCGCCCATAAGTACATCTCCAAGCGGCATACCGTGGATATCTGTATATGCAATAAACGAGTCATTAGTATTATTTATGCTTAATACATATGCACCGTCATCAATCATTATACCAGCTGGACCGACATACGTTGTTTCACCGCCTACTTCTCTTGAACAACTTATTCCACCAGCATGCGGCGGTCCACCTTGCTCTACATTTATCAATATAGCAGGTCTTGGAACATGTGTACTCGCCAAAGTTATAGGACCGGTCTCTGGAATTGCAAGTTTAGCCTCTACCTTATCTCCCGCGGCGTTTTTAGCAATCGCAATGCCGTTACTGCCTGAAAGAAGTCCATTAAGAGTATTAGCGTCGATTGTTGCACTGTCTCCCTTGTCGCCTTTCGGACCTTGCGGCGCGGTGATTTGCCCCGCGTCAATAACATCGCCGTTCGATAGCGTAAATTTTAGATTATAAACATTATCTGCCATAACTCCTCCTTTTATTTTATTTCAGTGAGTGTCGCGCCGACAACGCTTACACCTTGTATGCCTTGAACGCCTTGCTCTCCTTTAAGATTCTTAAAGGCAAAGTCGAATGACGGGTTCGCCGAAGTACCGCTTTTTGTTACTGTCACGCTCGGTGTTCCGACATTGGAATCGACCGAAGCGGTAGCCGATACATCGATTGACGCGGCGGCTGTTGCTTTAATGTTGATTTTCTTGCCCGTAGGGTCTGCGTCGATGACAATCGAATCATCGCTCGGAACAAGCGGAATCTCGACATCGACATTCGGCACATCGTAAAACTCGCTCTTGTCCGCGTTTGTATAAACGCGCATAGTGCCGACAATGTGCATACCGTCGGTCGTGTCATAAGTCACCGTCGGGTCGCCGTATGGGAAGTCAATCGCTTTTCCTTTAAGTCCGCGTTTTTCAAGTTCTTGTGTGACTGCTTTTTGCGACATAACGTCGGTAACGCTTTCGCCCGTCTCTTGAACAACGGTCGACGAAACAAGCGCAATCGACCCCGTGTAAAGATAGAACACGGAGGGCTGTACGGGATTGCTAAAAACCTCAAAATTCCGCAAGTCGCTGATTTCGCGGAACACTTCGAGTTTTTGAGTAATGCTATCCCCCGCGACAAGGTTAAGAACGGTCGTGCCGAGTTTACCCATTACGTCACGGAACTCAATACGCTGAACCGCCGAGGTAAGCCGCACGGGTATATCGGTTATTGCAAGAATGGTATTTGCGCCCGCGTGCGTTGCGCTCGTCGTCAAGTGAAGAGTGACATCTTCGCCGTTTGTTCCCTCGTCGATGAAAAATACGTTCGAGAACGCGTTTTTATTACCGAGTTGAATTTCCACGTCGCCGAGGGTAAACGATTCCTCAAAAAGCGTGGTATAGCCGATTGCGTTTGAGTCAACAGAAAAAGCGGAATAATGGTCGCTCGGGAGTTCTTGCGCGTATCCGTTGTTGTCCGTAAGGTAAAGAACATTGTTAAATTCTTTCGGGAGCGCGTAATTGACTACGTATTGTTTAGTCGCGCCGTCGGTTTTCGTCTGATAGGTATCGGTAATAACATTGCCCGCGTTGTCCTCTATCGCCTTTTGCGCGAGTCCGACCTTTCTATCGCCATCCGCAATCTCGTTGAAAGTAAGGGCAGTAGAGTCGTAAAACTCTTTAAGGTTGACATAATTATCGGAAGTTCCCGCTTTTATGAAAATGTTTCTGATTTCGCCACTGACGATATCGACGAGAACGGAATAGTCTTTGCCCGGGATATTATATGTTCCCTCGATAATTCCGAGCGAACCATTGCCCGCCGCTTCAAGCGGTGGAATTTCAAATTTGCCCCACGATTTCGTCTCGCCCGAATATATATATTTATAATTCTTATCGGTTGCGTTCGGAATCAAAAGAACGAATATTATTGTATCGCCCGCTTTCGGATTGCGCGAGGGGTCAGTGTTTGCAACTACAAAAGCATTGAGTTCTTCCTGAGTTGGGAGCGATGAACCGCTCATTGTTCCTATGGGATTTTCGCCCATAGAGAAGGTATTTCCTATATTAGTTAAGGTCTGTTGTATATCGCTTATATTTGAGGCGTTTGTATTTGTGTGTTCATTTACCTCGTTAATCGCGGGAACAATTTTTTTCTCGGTCGTGTTTAACGTCTCGTCATCAATCGTCTGTCTCTGTGCAACGGCATTAATAAGCGCGTTTATTTGCGCCGTAAGCGAATTGATTTTTGCCTGCGTGTTTGCCCACTCATCGGCGGCTTTCGGCACGTCGTTATCGAGCGAAGAACTCGGCTGAACGTCGATATTGACGGTCTGCGAAGTCAGCGTGGTTTGAACAACGGGTTCGCTTGCAACGATTGTCAATGTTATAACATTTTGGTCTGCGGGAACGCCCGTTACCGCAACGCCATAATCGTCGAGAGAACACGACTTTCCGTTGATAGTCCACGAACCCATAGCGGCATTATAAATAAACTCATACACTGCCGAAACTGCGGGCAAATTCGCCTTGACTTTCGCGAGGTCAGTCGTGACAGTCAATGCGGCATTGCTCGATACCGCCGTTGCGCTCGAAATCTCGCCGTACTGCACGTTTACGGCGTTGATAATGAGCGTGGGTGCGTTTACACCTTGCCCCGCATAATTCGTGAACTCTTGCGGCATTTTGCGCTCGAAAAGGGCATACGAAACGCCGTCCTTTGCAAGAGTTTTGATATAGCGCATATAATGGTCGTTGCTCATCTTGTACGACCCGTTGCGCTCTATCGTCCGCATAGCGATTTTAACCGCCGTTCCCGCCACATACGGCGAAACGACAGCCCCATTCGCTATCTCTTGAAAGTACGGCGCAAGTAGGCTCGTCGGCACAAACACGTTGAGGAGTATGTTATTGAACTGCCCCTGATAAACGGGGAAGTCCTTTTTCATATCCGCAACCTGTCCGCTTTCTTTCAAATAGATTTTGATAGTAAGCATATTGTCTCCTTTAACCTCGTTAAGGGGTTTGTTTTATAATATTATACACGGAAATAATAAAAACGGGCAAGCCGAAGCCGTCCGTCTTTATTCACTACTAATTTGGTAGGTTTTACTGTCTTTTCCCAAAGAAAGTATCCTTTGGAACTCCGAATACCCAGTCGGCACGCGCGACCTCTTTCGAGAATGAGCCGTCAATATTTCGGGCGAGCGTGAATTGCGTAAGCGTGGATTGCGAATTGTATTCCGTTATAAGCGCAATCGCCTTGAATTTAGGCGTTCCCTCGGCGGTGAAATAAGTGTCGCCGATAAGCGAACTGATTTTCAGCGTAAAACCTACGGGCTTGCTTTGATTATAGGCGTTTGTACCTTGAATATTCACAATTGCGCTGTCGGGAATGTTGATAACTGCCGAAATTGCCGCCGTAGAAACATACCCGGACGAGAGTTTATTTATTTCGTCATATTCCAAAATCGCGAGTTTTGCGCTTGCCGACTTCGGCGTGAAGAAGTACGGCGATGAAACGAAAGTGTCGCTATCGGTAATAAACCGCAAGTTATAGTTGAACGTTATGCGTTCTCGACAGTCTTTGAGCAGAATAAGTCCGCGCCGATTGTAGTTGTCATCGTCGATATCAACGTTTGTCGCAAGGATATTTACGTTTTTGATAGTTTTATCACCTTTCGCCGTAACGGGACTTTCGGGCATATTGTTGATTTCATTTGCCGAGTTGAACGAATAGTCCTCAATAATGAAGAAGTCGAACAACGTTGCTTTCCCGTATTCATCAGTGTACTTAACTGCGGTCATTGCGCGATACGCTTTATCGGCGGTTGAACCCGCGCCACTGTATTCGATTTCGCCGACCTTGTCTCCCGCGCTGAAATTGTCCGTCATAGTCCACGAATAGGTCAGCGTGTTACCCGACGAATACGCGTTTAGAGGGGATAAAACCTCTTTATACAGTGACGGGTCTCCGAATGTCGAATAAAGCGAACCTATATCCGTGTCACCCTTGAACGCCACCATTGCGTATTTAGCAAAATCCTTCATCGTGCCAAGAATGAGTTTGCGTAAATGCGTCGTGTCTTTAAGGTATCCGTCAGCATTATTCGGCGAAAGATTGTCGCTATTTGTCGTAACGATAAGGTAATCGTCGATAGAAACATACCGATTTATAAGCGATTGTTCACTTATCTCATAGAAACGCGGCTCGGACGGAATACCGATGATTTTAGACAATTCGTTATAATCTTTCGAGTACGTAATTACGCTTTCGATATGGTTTGAATAATACGTATTTTTTATTTTTGCGACATAGTAATTTTCGCCATTTATGCGGTGCAAATCGCCCTTGTGCGGAAGTTTAAGTACGCTATCGTACCACCCCTCCATTTCGTAGTTGTTGTTGCCCGTTTTAAGCAGTGTTCCGTACATATTCGAGCCGTACTTGTTACTGTCGACGACGACGTCGGTCTGATTGTTCATCTGCTTATGTTGCGGTGTTTTATCAAACTTGCTATTCACAAGGAATTTTCGCACATCAGGGCGCGTATGCGCTTGCCGAACGTCCGACTTTGTACGATAAGTTACGCGGAATGAAAAGTTATTGACTTTAAGTTTTGTCCACAACGTGCCACTCCCGCTCGTAACATATCCCTTAAAAGCGGAATAAATGAGTTTTTTAATTGTATAATCGCTCCACGCGTCATCATTTATGCGCGGAAGTCGATAGTCGCCGCCCATAATCTTATTATCACCGAGCGAATAATACATTGCAATTCCTTTGTTCGGAATGTCCGTAGCAATGTTTGACAAAATCGCATAAACGTTTTTCTCGTAAAAATAACTTGTAGCATCTTCCTCCTGCCCCGCAAGAATACCCGAATCGTCATTGTTGTCAGCGCGGATTTTAATTTCCACAAGTTCGATTATCGGGAAAGAAGTTATAATCTGCGCATTGTCGTTGTAAACAAGGAACGAATTATCGCTCGACTTTGCCGCGACCCATTCGGTTATTTGCCCGCCGAGTTGCACATAGTTAGTTATATACGAGTTGAGTTCGCAGACATAATCGTCAACGCCCTGAAAGTTCATAATTGACGAGCGCGTGATTTCGTTAGTCTTGCGTTCCGTTGAGCCGAGTTCATTAAAAGTGAGCATAAATTTGCCGTTCTGCCCGAAAACGAGTTCGGGTATCGCGTGAATATAATGTCCCGCCTCTATAAGGACTTCCCAAAGGTTTTTTTGGTTAAAGAATGTCTCGTTCACCTGCGTCGATTGAAGTTTAGGAACAAACGCGGGGTCGATATAAAATGGACAATTATATTCCGTGTTGTCGATACTCGCCGTAGGCAAATTCGGTTTCCGCGAATAAAGCGTTGTGTTTAAGAACGCTTTTTTTATAAGGTTTTCACAAGTATAAGGAATACCCGAAGAAAAAACAGTATAAGCCTGTGCTGTCAAATAAGTTGTGAACACGGCAGTTCTTTCATAAGAAGAGGGCGGGCAAACCTGCACAGAGGTTGTACAATCGTAAGCTCTTGGTAAACCCGACTTTGCGGAGAATCTAACAACCCCGCCGATTGAACTACCTGTATAAATCTGCCCATTTGCTGAGGACGGATTAGGAAGTTCTGTGTCTGGGAAGTTATACAAGGCTACTTTTATTTTATATGTTCTATCTTCAAAAATTTGAAATTCTTCTGTGGTATATGACGGGGACGGTGCAGTTTTATCTGTATAACGTCTGAAATAAGGAAAAGCCAAATAACTCGGAATATTTATCCCGCTTGCTCCACTTTCAGGAAGCCATTCGCCTGCATAATCTCCGCCAATGTCAGTAAGGTCATCATTCTCAATGCAATTATGAGTTAAAACATTCCTAATAAATTCCCCATTTAGTCCGTATTCCTTCACCTCCCAATGCGTTGAAACTCTGAAAATTCCCGTTGTGGTTGTACCGCTTAACCCCGCATACGCGTGAAGAGTTGGTAATCTTAATTTTGCTTTATATGTTCCCTCCTCGGTAACAAAATTTGATAAATCTACATACTTCTTGTTTACCGAAGTTGTAGTTGTGGTTGAAAGGAATCTAACCTCGCCATCAAAATCAAAATATTTAGTAGCGTATAAAGTTCGTAAATATGCCGCGCCGTGATATCCGCAATTTTCAGTAGGCTTGATTTCTTTTACAGCAACTACGAATCCCGTCGTGGCGTTTAAATCATAAGCCGATTGAGTTTCTAATTTTACGTTTTTCAGCTTGTAAGTGATTGACATATTGTCCACAATACGCTTTTGCGCAATAATCGACGGCTCGGTAAGCGTAATGGAGTGGTCGAAGTAATCGTCACGGCTCAAAATCGGTTGCGAAACATAATCGTCTTTGACAACGCGGTGGAAAGTGCGGAAAATCTCGTCGTTTTCCGTTTCGTCGAGGACGAACATTGTTTCGGGCGCGAAAGCAACGCCCGTCGGATACCCCGCGAGCGTGATTTCCGTAATGTCGACAACTTGCGTTATATCCTCGGTATTTTGCGTACCCATAAGGACATACCGCGACAAGTCAGTGCCGCGGTAGCCATTATCTTCTTTTGTGCTGTCATATAAATAGAGTTTGAGTTCAATCATTAGCGTAACCGTCCATTAGTCAAATTTATGCCCGCTCTCGCCCGCATATACTGTATGTTTTGGTTCTCTTTGAAGATTTGCACATCGTATTCGCGTTTCCGCGCGGCGTATTTCATCACTAACCCCGCGCCGACCGTGACAGATGACATCGCAAGTCCGGCTAAACCGAACTGCGCAGTCGTTATTCCGACAGTAAGCAACGAATTAAGCGTATCATCGGCGATTTCGATTTGCCTATCAACGATTGACTGCAATGCTTTATCACCGTTCCTATCGCCCACTGTTGAGGTATAGAACCCGATTATCTTTTTCGCGTGATTAAAAGCCATTTTTGCATAGAACTCGGTCATCGCTTTTCGGTTTTTGCCGCCCGTGGCAAGCCGATTAAACGACGATTTGCTCGTTGCACCGCCCGAATCGCCGCCGTTGCCCGTTCTTGCGCCTTGCGGCTGTTTTTCGTCCGACACGCCGCCGTCTTTACGCACAATTACTTCAACGCGCGTTGCGCCTTGTACGAAACTTTTCGGCATTTTACACCTCCGCGTCGCTTTTCAGAGTTAAGGTCGTAACGGCAAACGCACCGTTTTGTATGGTTTTTGCCATATCCGAAATAAAATCATTGTATTGATAATAGACACCGCCCACAAAAACACGCACAATGATAGGTATTCTTACATTTTGCGCCACGGTCGGATTGAGGTTTGCAACATCTGTTCCGGTCTTTGTTGCGCAGAACCCGAAAAACATTTTATTGAGTTCGGAAGTTAACGTTTCGTCAAAATCGAAGAACGAAATAGACTTTACTTGTCCGAGCGTTGTCGGGATAAACGCCGCGCGGTCAGGGCGCGCAAATCGCGGCACGGAAGAGGTCGCAAAAGTGTTTGCCCACTCCAACTGTGTATAATTCAGCGCGTAAAAATTAGTACCGTCAAGCGACAACTCGAACTTTATGTCGCTATAAGTGAGCGCATTAGTAAGATATTGTACCGAAAAGTTTATCCGCACGACGACACATTCGCCGACTTGTTCCATTTCAGGCGATTCGTCGTAAAGCGCGATTCCGATATTGAGGAACGCTTTAACTTTTAACCCGTAGCGATTTGTTATCTCAAACGGATTTCCCGCATAAATATTGCGGATTTTTGCCACATAATAATCGAGACTTGCGACTTTGTCCGTCGGCACAAGCACGGTCATTTGCCCCGTGAGCAATGCGCTGTCAATGTCAGGCGACGGCAAAATGTCGCTATCGGTGAGTTCGACAAGCGCATAGGTCGAAACGCCGACATTGTTAAGGCTCGTAAGCCAACTGTCGAACTCGTCCACGCGGTTTTTCCACGCGTAAAAATGTATATCAAGATACTCGGCAAGGTCAACTTCCGTCGTCACTTCCGAGTATTCGTCTTTTAGCGATATGATTTCACTATTCTCGTTATTGTATGGGATTTCGCCATTAGAAGCCTTGTAAGCGGCAAGATTGCCGTTAAATGCTTGCGCAATAATATCCTTAACGTCTGCCGTACTCAAATTAGTCTTGGTCATAACTCTCTCTCCATTGTTTAATGCCGACTTTGCGTATCCACTGTTCTTTTTCGATTGCGTATTCGGCGCGGTTTACCTGAACCCCGAACTGCTTTTGTGTATAAGCAAACTCTTCATTAAAATATAGGTTTTTCATTATATCCTGCATAAACGCTTGTAATTGCGGTTGTGACATATTCGCGATTTCCTTAATCGACCCCGCGCGCAGCCACAATTTCGGCTCTTTCCCGCCCGAAAGTGCTTGTTTGCGCCCGTTTTTAAGCGCGCTCCGTATCATTCCCGCATTATTCACGGTCATTCTTAACATAGGAAGTGCGCCACGCAACGCAAGATACACACTGTTATACGCAATATCAAGGTCGCCCGCAACTATTTTTCCGTCGATTTCCACGATACCGCCCGATTTCGTCGCCCGCAACGGTCTATAATACGGTCGCGCGCCCGCTTTTGCAGTACTATAAACGAGCGACATAAAGGACTGCATATTCGTTCTTCGACTAACTTTTCCGTCCTCGCGCTTGACTTCCTTATAGTTCATCATCGGAAGTTTACCCGCAAGGCGCGGATTGTTAAAAATGTCGGAAAGTGTGAAATTTTTATAATATCCGTGCGCCATTCCCTTACAAAATGCTGTTTAAGTCTGCCGTGTAAATGTAATATGTTCTCGGCTGATGTTTCATATCAACTGTTACGCTCTCGACGGAATAAAGCCGTCCTTCTATAACGACAAGGTCGTCCGTGCAAAGCCGAACGCTATCGTCATAATACTTAATCGTTAATGTGCCGAGAGGTGCAATCATACCGCGTATCGGTTGCGTGGTATTCCCCTCTACCGACCCCGTGTGCATATAATCAAACGACAGCACATAGTAGTACTTGTTCGTTTGATACTTTGCTATCGGCACATTAAACACCTTATCGAGCGTTTGACTTTCCGCAAATGCCGCCTCGGTATTCGTATAACGGCGATATAAAAGCGCGCGTTTATTCAGCGTTGTATTTCTCGGTTTAAGTCGCATATTACCAATCCTCGCCTTGCGGAATAAAAGTATACTTGCCGTAGAAGTTCAACCCGAGCGTTTTAAGGCACGAAATGCAGTCTTTGTGCATATCGCGGTCTTGATTCCGCATAACGTCGACTGACATATTCTGCATAGTATCGAGGTCAACGCCCGCCACGCTCGAAAGGTCGCCGTTGTCGAGCAGATAGCACCCCTCTATAAACATTGCTTCGAGGAACGCTTGACGGTATTCATACGGAGAATACCCGCGCAACGGTCTTTTCGCTATAAGGTAATTGAGTTGCTGACGCGAACTTTTCCCGTGATTGTAGATATACTGATACACTTTCAGCCTGACTGCCGCAAGGAAATGCTTGATTTTGTCGGGTTCGTTTCCCTCGATTTCAAGTTCGAGGTTGCGCCCGCGTTCTTCAAAGTATTCACGGGTCAATTCGTATTGATGTTCGCGCCCGTAATAAGTCGCGTCATCGTCGCTAAACGGGAAATGTATTTGGCTCTCGTCGAGTTCTTCGAGTTGAGTTTTAGTATAAAACGGTGCTTGATAAAACTTCATAATCAGTCTCCTTACTTCTTTATTCCCGTGTATGTATCGTATGTCTCGACATTTTTAGGCGTTTTAGAACCCTCGGTTTCGACCATTCCTTCATTCGGCTCACCCTGTCCCGAGGTCAAACGCTCCATTACGTTTGCACCACGTGCTGCGTCGATATACTTGTTGTCCTGATACGCTTTTCCGCCTGTAATATGGTACTTTCCGCCCGCGTCTGACATACGCCCGCCTACACGCCCGGTCTTTGAATAAGACCCCGCGAAACGCCCTTTTTCGCCTTGTATTCGGTCAGAAAGCCCGACTTCTTTGCCCGTCAGAACGGTTGCGACCTTGCCCTCAACGCTCGAAGAAACGGATTCGGGGAAGTTCTGCACAATGCCCGTAGTGGCAAAAACTTTCTTGCTTTGATAATGAATAACCGACGGCTGCAAAACCTCGCCCGCCTTGACATTGTCGTTGACAAGGTAGGTATATTCGGCAGAGTCGCCGTGCGTGCCGTAGGTCACATTTGCAAATTTCATAATCCACGCTCCTTTTATTATATTATACACAAAAATAGCAAAGAACGGCTACGGGAAAACCCGTAACCGCCCCTTGCTTGGAGTATGAGTAGTGGAAGTAAGCGAATTAGTTCGTCGTGCCGTCGTTGAATCCTGCGACATTACCCTTAATCGTTACGCCGTCAATCGGAGTAAAGGTAAGCTTGTTCATCAGTTTCGCGATGTCTGCCGCCGACCAACCAGACGTTGCGCCCGCACCTGCGTTGATAACCATTTTAATGGTCGCGCCGTGGAGACATTCAACGCCGACTTTCATCTTCGGAAGAATGTAAACGCCGCCGTAGTAGGTGTTCGGGTTAGCCTCAACGGTCGGACCTACGATACCACGGCAAGTACCTGCGCCGTAAACGATGATTGCGCCGATTTTGTCGAGCGAAGCACGGCAAGCTGCGAGGTCAGCGGCAGCGTCGTTGCTCGTTCCTGCGATACCGAGCGCGACATATACGAACTGACGGGTCACTTTATTGAACATAAAGCAATCAACGTCGTCGTACATACCGCACATACCCGTACGGCTATCGATACGCGCGGATTCGCTCTGCGTGAACGGGTTAATAAAGCCCGTTGCAAGGATACGCGCCGAAGCCTCGGAAGCGTTCTGCATATACTGTCCTTTCATAAGGACGTTGAACGCGGGCGAAACAAACGCCTGTCTCTCGTCGGAGGGAACAGTAAGTGCGCCGATTTCGGGAATACCGTCGGAAAGCGAGCCGTTCGCACTGATGAATTTCATCGTAGGACTGTTAGCCGCCGAGCCGACCGCTGCGGGGTCATAGCCGTAGACTGCCGCTGCAATCTCGTCGGCAGTAACGTCGGCTGCCTCGATAGAGCCTTTCGAGTGCGTTTTCGCCTTGTCGAAGTTGTCTCCGTTGCGGAAGAATCCCTCAATCTGCTTTGCGTAGGTGATGATGTTAATCGCCATACCGGCGGTCTTTACCAACTGCGCAAGAACGACCGCTTTAAGAGCAACGGGGTTTGCGTAAATCTGCGGCGAGGTAATGGGAACACCCTCATCGTAGAAAAGGTCAACGGGAATGGTGTAGTGCTGCGACTGCGGCGCGTTAGCATAGCCGTTGTTTGCCGCGTTGTGGTATGCGCCGTTGTTCGCACCGCCTATCTGACGGAAACGAGGCGCATAAGGAAGAACGCGCATTACGTCGATATACATAACGCTCTCGACGTCGTTCGACGGCGTGTACTTATCGGTAACGCCTTTGCCGTTGATGTGCTGAATTTCAGGGAACAGGTTCTCATATACGAGAAGCGAGGACGCGTGTTCTACGTCATATCCCTTTACGGTCTGAAATGCCATAGTTTTTAATTCTCCTATAAATAATAAATTTTAGCCGAATGTCGGCTCGGCTAAGCCGTATCACATAAACTGCTTTGAGTACTCTTCAAAGGTTTCGTTTGCGGACTTGTTTTTGCCGTCTACGCCCTGTTTAGCATATCCGCCGAAATCTTCCTCTTCGTATTTCTTACGCAACTCGTTGCGGTCTTTGTCCGCTTCCGACAGTTTCTCTTTAAGGTCGTTATTTTCCTTAAAAAGTGCGTCGTACTTTGCTTCGAGGGCGGCAATAGCGTCGTGGAGGTCGGTTTTAAGCACGACATCTTCGAGCCGAACACCGTTGCCCGTAGCGTCAACGCCCGAAACAGTAGGCGCGGGTACTTCTTCGGGATTATTCTCGGGAGCGGGCGGGTTCTGCGCGCCGTCACCCTGCGCTTGCTCCGTGGGAACTTCCTCTTTTTTGTCGACGGTATCTTTACCGTTGTCAGCCGCGGGTTCTTCCGCAGGCATATTCTTGTTTTTTTCTTCGTCCATAATCGTCTCCTTTGATTTCCTACTCTCCGCGGTTACGCTTACAGATTTATCTTTATCTGCCTTACGCCCGAAAGTTTTCAGAATTTTTTTAAGAATGTTCATAAAAACTCCTTGAACTACTCACCTGTGGTATTTCGTCCGAGCCTTTTGTTATTATTATACACCGTTTTTACTTATTCCAACTCGTCATCATCGCGGTTTGCTGTTGCGTGCGAAGTTGTTTCTGTTCTTCAAGCGCACGAATTTCCTCGTTCTGCTGTTCAAGCGAGAGGTCTTTGTACACTTTGCGTACATACAGCGCGGGTGTGATATTGCCGACGGTGAGTTGGTCGCCCAAGACCTTGACGGTTTCAAGGAACGGGCTTTGATTTTCGCTTTTGAGAATAATACCGACGGGTTCGTGATTATAGAACCGCATAACCTCGGCAAGCAAATCGTCAATTTCGGGCTTGTTGAGGTTGACTTGTCCGTCAATCCAAGTATCGCTTTTCGTTCTCTCGCTCACGATTTCGGTAGCGGTACGCGCGCCTGCGCCCTCGGAAAGGAACGACGCAACGGACGACGCGGAAATATTGAGTTTGAACGCGCAATCTTTGTAGATATTCTCTTTCTGCGTGCGAATATCGTTTCCGCGAAGAAGGAATTGTATTTTTTCTATCTTGTCGTTGTCTCCGTTCATCGAGGCAACGCGCTGATAAAACCGTTCGCTAAGCGCACGCTCGCCGTAAGCGGGGTCGTCCTTATTCCACATTTCCTCGGGTATAAGCGCACGAGCGCGGGCAAGGTCAACCTCGTTCTTTTCAAAGTACTTCATTTGGTCGTACTGGAAGTTTTCCGTGAAAAGAATGTCGCCGATAGGCTGCCCGAACGGCGTATTTGGGATTTGCGGAATGTCGTCCGTGAACTTGATGAGGTAACAACCAAGCGAGTGCGGGAACGGCAAATACTGCTCTTTATCGAGAATAATCGACGGATAATGGTCGCGAATGTAGTTCTTTACATTCTTCGGCAGATTTTCCCATTTTACGCGCTCTACGGGATTACGCGGGCGCGTTTGTACTTCGGTTTGCAAAGTTCCGCTTGCGCAATACACAACGGCGCGTACGCACGGCTTACCCTCGGCGTTAAAATACCGCTCTTCGCATATTCCGTAATGCTGTTTGTTTCCGCTCGGATTCGTGTTATGAACAGCGTCGAAGTATGTCCGCACGCTCACAACTTTTCCGCTCGCGTCTACGTCTGCAAAGAATGTATCTATGCGGTGTGCCGTTGCATACAGTTCGTGGTTAGTGCGATTGAGTTTAAGTAACGACGTACCGCCCGCAATCGCGAAAAGGTGCGCCTTTTTCAGCGTGCGATATAATTTCGACTTTTTCGCCCATTTTGTTGCAAACTCATAATCGCCCTTTTCGCCCGAGAAGTCAATCCCGTGCGCAAAAAGCATATTGTTAAGACCGCGCGCAATCGATTGCAGCATACGTTGCGGAACAAGCCCGCTCGCTTTATTGTGCCAGCCGTTCACCCAACCGTCGTAGCACGCAAGGCAACGGTTGAGGTAAATCGCGTAAAACGAATAGTAGTAATCGGGCGCGAGCAGATAGAACGTGTTATTGACGTAAAAATCAAAGAATCCGCCTAACGACCCGTCATTAAAACCTACGGTATCAATGTCAAAAACCTGTTGGCTCATATCGTTAAATCTCCTTTTATGATATTATACACAAAAAGAACGATTTACGACAAGTGAGACTTCTTGATTTTTGCCTTTACGCGGGCGCGGGTTTCCTCTCTCTTCCAATTCTCGGAGAACTCTTTGAAGTATGCCGTGAGTTTGTCTGCGCCAACCATATTGAGCGTGTTTGCGAGGTCGTCAAGGCGACGGTTCATCTCGCGCAACTGCGAGATGAGTTCCGCAAAGAAGTTGAGTTCGCAACGGCGTATCTGCTTTTCGTCGGACACGCCGAGTTCTACCTGTTCCTCGTTCATTGTTTCGAGTACGTCTTTGTCGATTTCTGCCATAATGATTATTCTCCTTTTTTGTCGTCGCTAAGAAGCGAAATTGTCTGATTTATAAGCGTGATTTTGTCGTTTGCTTTCAAAATCTCGCGGGTTGCTGCGGATAAAAGAGTAAATATGCATTTGCGTGCATAATCATTCTCTTTTGCGCCGTCGGGTGCTTTGATTGCGGCTAAAAACTCTTTTTCGTCGAGCCGCGCGTGCCGTGTAAATGTGAGCGCAATAATCTCATCGAGAATTTGGCTCGGATTCAACTGTTCTTTTTTGTCGTCCATAAAAAACTCCTTTATGATATAATTCTCGCCATTTTGCGAATATCATCGTAATGTGCGTCGGCAACCGCCTTTCTCACGGGGAAAGACAAGTTGTAACAATTATTGTAGAACGGTATAAGTCCGTATTCGAGTGCGTCGCAAAGGTCGTTCTTGATACGGTCATCAAGTTTGCCGTTGCGATACCGCTGTTTTTCGAGTTCGTTTGCGAGCCGGTGCTGATTTATCATTCCGCGCCAATCTTTCCAACCCTCATTAAGTATCGTAAGTACGCCGTAAGCAAACGCGTTCTTGATAATGCCGAGGTTTACGTCCTTGTGTTTAAGCGTGAACGCTTTGACGTGGATATTCTTCCAAAGTCGCTTATTCCGCGCCGTCTTTTTGAGGTGAGCCAACTGTGCAATGAACGGGCTTGCCGCGCCGTCGACCGATAGTATCACGTTTATGTGGTTATACTCAATACCGTATTTGTTGTCGAGGAACTCGATAAAATCTTCGAGTATCGCGCATTGTTCCGTCGGCGCAAGCGTGCGGTTTGTTTGCTCGGGGTCATCATAGCAGACTTCAAGCGTTTGAGTTGTGCCGTTGTCGAGTATTGCCACGGGAACGACCGCGAAAGTATCGTTTGCCGTTGCGTGGTCGATACCGATGATAAGGTTCATAAAGTAATGCTTTTCGAGTTCATAATCGCGCTTGTAGCATTTCGACCGTACAAACTGTGGGAATACGACGTCGCTTGTTGACGCGTTTATATCGCCGAGGAATACACGCCTGAACTCAATTTCATTCGCTTTTCTCTCACTGTCTATGAAACTCTTAACTCTGTCATCAAGCAAATTCCAAATATCATAACAATTCGCGTAGATATAGCACCATTCGGGGTCTTGTTTCTTCTCGTTGACGTAATCAACGAACCAGTGTCCGACCGTCTCGTTGTTTCCAACGACAACAAGTCGACTGTCGGGGTCGTTCCCGAACTGTCGAATGAATGTAATTACAGCCTGATTCAGAACGTCTCTGTCGCGGTTTTTCTGCGCTTCCTCGAAAAGAACAAGCGAAAGTTTATTCGTTGTATTTACACCACGCGAGCGTTGTCCACCACTACTGTCGGTAATCGGGTAAAAAAGTGTTCTACCTCTATAACCTGCGCGTTCTATGCGGTCGTGCGCACGCGGGATATAAAACTCCGCTGTCGGCGTTTCGGCAACATCATATCCGCTGTTTATGAGGAATTTCGCTATTTCGTTGATAATACTGTCTTTAATCTCGGTAGCGGTCGCTTGCAGTATTACAATGTCGCGGTCGGGATATTTATTCGAGTACAACCACCACGCGGCGACGAGAATACTTGTTTTCCCGCTTATACGACCCGATGAAAGAAGAAAATATCTGTACTTTGAATCGGGGTTGAAAACTTCGCGGTAGACGCGCGGAATAAGAATCGTGTCCTTATTGATTTTCGCCTCATCGAAGATTTTATGAAGTTCCTCGTCGGTATATTCGGCTTGCTTTATAGCAACGCTTTGCGCTTTCTCAACGCCGCCGTTGCCGTCACTCTTCGGAATCGCCGCTTTGCGTTTCGCCATTCTCGACTACCTCCTCTGCCTCGATAACCTCAGTCTCTTTTGTTAAGTCGATTTTTGCGCCCTCGTCCGCTTTCCGCGACGCGTCCACAATCATAATATTGATATTGCCCGCCGTCGCACGCCCGAGTTCGACCACCTCTTTAAGCCCGAGTATTCGCGCGAGTTCCTTTTGCGCCTTAATCCGCGTGTCAATGTCGCTCGTTTCCTCGACCCTCGACCCCGTGACGTGTCCGTCCTTGTCGTAAGTCGTGACTTTCCGCACCGTCTTGATTTTCCCCTCGGCTATCTGTCGGTAAAAATGGATATTCTTCGCCGTTTCGTCCGAAATCTTATCCACTTCCATAGGTCGCATAGGCACAACCTCGTCGCCTTTTGCGAGCGGTATCATCGCCGACAGTTCCGGCGGCAGTTCCGTTTCGAGCGTTTTTACCCGCTTGTTTATCTTTTGACTCGCCTCACTCGTCGGATTCATAAGGCTCGCCCTTTGCCCAACTCCGCTCATCGCCGATATAAGGTCGACCATTTCGGGGTTCTTATAACGCTCCATAGCGTTTGCGCTTTGCCCGTTAAACTTCGACTTCTTATACCCCGCCATTTGATACGCCGCCGCACGCGTCATTCCCTGCGCGCGGAATATGACGTACTTCTGTTGCTGTATAGTAAGCGAATCGAATTGTTTCTGTTGCTCTTCCGTGTAGCAAGCATACCGCTTGCGCCTTGTCTCACTCATCTGCGATACTCCTTGAATAAATCCATTACCGACGGGTTTACCGTGTAGCCTTTATACAAAATCTTCGGGTTAAGATAAGTCCACTTCCCGCTCGTTCGCAAAACATTGAGCGCGTTAAGTTCTCTAAGCGCGTTGTTACTTGTTTCGCGCGATAAACCCGTAAGTTGCGCCACTTTCCTAACTGTTACTTTTCCGTCAGTAAGTATGAGGTTATTATCCCCGACAAACGGAAGTAACACAATCAATACTCTCAATGCGCTCGACGATAACTGCGCCAAATCGCCAAACGACTTTTCAAACAACTTCATAAATTCGCCGTTAAGATGAACCCTCGGTCGCCTCTTAAACCTCTTTACCTTAATAAGCCTCTCGCCGTCGTCGACATCAAACGACTGCGTAATTTCGCCCGTTTTTTCGTCAATTACAAGCCGTTTCATCTCGCCAAAACCTCGTTTATTATTATTATACACGCCCCCTCAAAAAACGCCCTAATTTTGTCCTAAAAAATAGGACAAGTTTTCACACAACTATCACACAAAATTTGACTGCTCCACTACCATTTTAGCACCAAAACCGCCAAAAGACCCCAAAACAACTGATAAAAATTGTAAAAACCCCCTATATATCTTTTGTTACTTTACCTCTCCGACCGCCCATTTTGCCCCCATTCAAGGCTGTTTTTCTCTCGCTCCCCTCACACCCTTTCAAAGGAAAAATAGTGTCGGTTGGAAAATTGACCCCCCTCTGCCCTCGTTGTTCTTCCCGCGGGGGTGGGGGTGTCCCTCCGCTCTCTGATTCCCTCGCGCCGTGGTGGGTGTTTGCACAATGGGACACAAGGGAAAGAGAGTGTCCGAAAGTGCAAAGGGGTCTCCCGTCTACAATTCCCCTATTGATTTAATAGGGAATACAAGAAAGCGAGAACGAAAGCGGAGCGCGGGGGCAATGCGGGCGCGCATAATGCGCGGGCGGGCGCGCGCACGCGTAGGGGGGCTAAAAAGGGGGAAAGACGAGCGCGGCGGGGGTAGTGGACTAACACGGCGGGCGGGGTTAGTGTTTTAACGCGCAAAAACGCCCCGCAGAGGCGCGGGACGGTTGCGGAGTATAAGAATACCCGCGCGGGGTGGC
>ENA-OOXT01000338-OOXT01000338.1-human-gut-metagenome-genome-assembly--contig:-NODE-338-length-35581-cov-6.681276_pt1 | contig 35581 bp, 33 predicted proteins | sample MGYA00241590_ERZ501349 | MGnify/ENA primary metagenome ERZ501349 (study PRJEB25962, sample SAMEA2042838) | human gut metagenome | biome: human gut; feature: human-associated habitat; material: faeces...
TCGGTGCTGGCAGCACTGGAAGAAAAATCCGACAAGCCGGAGCCGGCGAAGCCCTTCCGCAGTTATTACGACAAGGACGGTGATGCCCGGTGAGCGACCGCCGCGACCAGCAACTCCATTTCCGGGTCAGCAAACCGGAGTTGGAACGGATTCGGAACAAGATGGAATCCAGCGGCATTCTGAGCATTGGTTCCTATCTGCGCAAGATGGCTCTGGATGGGTATTGTCTGTATCTTGATCTGCCGCAGCTGCGGCGTATGGCGTATCTCTTGCAGATGTGCAGCAACAACCTGAACCAGTATGCCAAAGTAGCCAATGAAAATGATCGGGTCTACGCCGCGGACATGGAGGACCTGCGGCAGCGGCTGGATGAACTGATTGACATTGGTCGGCAGATCCTTTCCCGGCTGGCAGAACTATAAAAATTCCCGCAGTTGGAGGGCTGCGGGTGTACATATGGGCTGACATCCTTGCAACGCAGTAGTCGATACCTTTATAATAAGGGCGAACAGAAAGGATGTGCCTGATATGATGTCTATGCTGAAGAAAATTGTTCTTTTCCCGATTTCTCTCTTTGTGGCGTTTCTGGCTCTGATGGCAAAGTGGCTGCTTACCCTGTCCAGCTATGTGGTCGCGCCGCTGATGCTCTACATCTTCGGCTGCGGCATCTACACCGCCTACCGCCAGACTTGGGATCAGTTTTTCATTCTGCTGGTGGCGGAGTTTATCTGCTTCGTCCTCTTTTTCGGTGTAACTGCCATTACAGAGGGCATCGGACGGTTCAGCGAATGACTTTCAGAACTGTAAGAAGTACTTTTATCTTTGCCGCCTTCGGGCGGCTTTTTTGTTTGGATGCTGCAAACGCCGCAAGTGGCTCAAGTATTGGCTGTCACACGGGGGTGATTCAAAATGGCTGCAACACGTTTGATCGCGCTGCACAAAAACAAGGGCAAGTCGGTTGCGGCCTGCCTGAAAAGCCGCACGGACTACGCGAAGAATCCTGACAAGACGAACAAAGGAGAACTGGTCAGCAGCTATGAGTGCAGCCCTTTAACCGCAGACGAAGAATTTATGCTGTCCAAGCGGCAATACGAACTTACCACAGGGCGCAGACAGAAAAATGATGTGATCGCCTATCAGATCCGGCAGTCCTTTCGTCCGGGCGAGATCACCGCAGAGGAAGCCAACAAGGTGGGCTACGAACTGGCAATGCGCTTCACCAAGGGCAAATATGCATTTATCGTTGCAACTCACACGGATAGGGAACACATCCACAACCACATTATTTATAACTCCACTGCGCTGGATGGAACCCGAAAATTCCGGGATTTTTTCTTTTCTGCGTTGGCAGTGCAGCGGTTGAGCGACCTGATCTGCTTAGAACATCAGCTCTCCGTCATTGAGATAAAGCCTTACCGTGAGCGGCAGAAGCGTACGCTTTACCCGCCCAAAGAAAGTAATCGTGACCGGCTATGCAGCGTGATCGATAGTGTTTTGGATGAAAAACCCAAGGACTACGAGGACTTTCTGCAAAAGCTGGAGCAGCAGGGCTATGAAGTCAAACGCGGAAAGTACACCTCCGTCAAGGGCGCACGACAGAAACGATTTATTCGATTCCGTACTTTGGGGGCAGGATATAGTGAGGAAGAACTGAAAGTTGTCCTTGCCGGAGAAGCGGAGCATCGGCCTCGGCAAAAGAGTCTGGCACCGGAGCAGAAATTTCAGATGCTGGTAGACATTCAGGCAAAACTGGCCGAGGGAAAAGGCACGGGTTTTGCCCATTGGGCAAAGCAACACAACTTAAAAGAGATGTCCCGGACGCTGGTTTTCTTACAGGAAAATAAAATCGGCAGCATCGAGGAAATGCAGGAGCGTGTGGATACTGCAACTGCACGCTATCATGAACTGGGCGATTCCATTAAAGCATCAGAGAAGCGGTTGGCAGAAATTGCAGTGCTGAAAGCGCACATCACTAACTACGCCAAGACGCGACCAGTCTATGATGCCTACCTCAAGACCGGATACAGCAAGCGCTTTCTGGAAACGCACCGCACGGAGATCACGCTGCACAAGGCAGCGAAGGCAGCATTTGATGAATCCAATTTGAAAACGCTTCCCAAGGTCAAAAAGTTGGACGCGGAATATTCCAAGCTGCTGACAGAAAAGAAAGCACGCTACCCGGACTATCGCAAAGCGAAAGAAGAAATGCAGGAGCTTCTTCGAGCGCAGAGAAATATTAAGCTTTTCTTCGATGAGGAAAAGAAACCAGAGCAGACCGAACATTCCAGATAAACAGTCAAAACCACCGGCTGAGCCGGTGGCTTGAGTAAGCCCTAGAAGGGCATAATACTAGCAAAGCCCCTTAATGGGCCACGAGCAAGCGTCTTTCATCTGCATTACCTGCCCTACCGCTCTAACGAGCTATGTTGCAAAGTGCATCTTCTAAGATGACAATTTCTTTGTCATCTCGCTTTGCTCGAATCTTATAGCTAAAGCATTTTCTACTCCACCAGCGGAGCTGGTGGTTGTCGCTCGCTCAAGCTACTCAACCCAAAAAGTCACCGTCTCCCGCAGAAATGTGCGGGAAGCGGTGACTTTTGTTTTACGGATTATTATTTCAGCAGGTTATTATCCTCGAAGTAATCAATACGCATGGCCCGATCCGCTGTGGAAGAGCCTTTTCTGCACGACTTGATCAGGCAAGGTCTTCCCCGTTGGAAGCAATGACCTTCTGATACCAGTAGAAGGAATCCTTCCGTTCCCGGCTCAGGTCTCCTGTGCCATCGTCAAACTTGTTGACGTAGATAAACCCGTAGCGCTTGGCCATTTCGCCCGTGGAAGCCGAAACGAGGTCGATGCAGCCCCACGGAGTGTAGCCCATCAGATCCACACCGTCTTTCACAGCCTCTGCCATTTGCTGGATATGGGCCCGCAGGTAGTCGATGCGGTAGCTGTCATGGATCTTTCCGTCCTCGCCCTTGACGTCGTAAGCACCCAGACCGTTTTCCACCACCATCATGGGGATCTGGTAGCGGTCCCATATCTGGTTCAGGCTGTAGCGCAGTCCCTTGGGATCGATCTGCCATCCCCAGTCGGAAGCCTTGAGGTAGGGGTTGGCCGTGCCGCCCAAGCCGTTGCCTGCCACTTTTCCCTCGCCGGGGTGGGTGGTAACGCAGTTGGACATATAGTAGCTGAAGGTGTAGAAATCCACCGTCCCCTCTCTCAAAATCTCCTCATCGCCGGGTTCCATTTTGATTTGGATGTGGTGTTCTGAGAAAAACCGCCGGATATAGCTGGGATATGCGCCGCGCACCTGCACGTCCGAACAGAACCAGTTGACGATCTGCTCCCGCTGCTGGCAGGCCAGTACATCCTCCGGGTCCGGCGTCAGCGGATAGCAAGTGGCAAACAGGTTCATGTCACCCAGTTTGAACTGCGGGTAATGCTCGTGGGCATACCGGACCGCCAGAGCGCTGGCCACAAACTGGTGATGCAGAGCCTGAAAACGCAATTCCTCGTTATCCGGGATCTCATTGACCGGGCCTGTGTAATCCTTTATCTGGCAGATTGCCAGGAAGTTCCCGTGGGGCAGCGTGCCCATGTTGATCTCGTTAAAGGTCAGCCAGTACTTTACCTTGTCCTTATAGCGCTCAAAAATGGTTTTGCAATAGGTCAGATAGCAGTCGATGACCTCTCGCCCAATCCAGCCGTTATACTTTTCCACTAGCGCGTAAGGCAGCTCGTAGTGGCTGATGGTGACCAGTGGCTCGATGCCATGCTTCTTGCAACAATCAAAGACCTTGTCGTAAAATTCAAGGCCCTTCTCGTTGGGTTCCGTCTCCATGCCGGTGGGGAAAATGCGGGTCCAGTTGATGGAAGTACGGAAGGTCTTGAAACCCATCTCAGCGAAGAGCGCGATATCCTCTTCGTAATGATGGTAGAAGTCAATGGCCTCGTGGCTGGGGTAGAGCTTATCGGGCAGAGTGGTGGCCGTTACCCAGCGCGGGCTGGTATGGGAGCCGTTGGTACACATATCTGGGACACTGGGGCCTTTGCCATCCACATCCCATGCGCCCTCAAACTGGTTGGCCGCACAGGCGCCACCCCACAAAAAGTCATTGCGAAAATCACTCATAGTTTCTACTCCTATCTTAATTTGTTGTGGTTCAGGCGGGGTTCCGTTCAAAAAACAGCTTCAGTGCGCCGATCATATTGGCATCATTGCCGTAGCGGCAGCGCACCAGCTCCGGCTCCAGCATGGGGAACACCGGGCAGCGTGCAAACAGGTCATCCAGCTCCGTCTGGATGGCAGGCAGCAGAGCATCCGCCGCGCTGATGCCGCCGCCAATGGCGACCCGCTCCACGTCCAGCACGCTTTGCAGGCCGATGATGCCCAGCGCCACACGGCGGGCAAACTTTTTTAGAGCCCGGCAGGCCTCCGGCTCCCCTGCTGCATAAGCCGCAAAGATCTCTTCGCCGGTGGGCTGCGGCCCATGGGCAGGCAGCTGCTTTTCTGCCGCATAGGCGGCGATCAGGCCGCTGGCGGAGGCCTTCCCGGCCCACACCGGGCTTTCTGCCACCTTGCCGATCACATCAAATCGGAAATCGTCGCCCTCCATGCTGCCCAATTCGGTGACCAAGTTGCTCACTTCACCTGCAGCCGAATGCGACCCCATGTACACTTTACCGTTCAGGATGATACCGCCGCCGATGCCTGTGCCCAGCACCAGAACCAGACCGTTATCCACTCCGGCCAGAGACCCGGTCCACGCTTCCGCAGCCGCTGCGCATTTGCCATCGTTGGCGATGGTCACGGGAACGCCCAGCTGCTGCTCCAGCAAAGCGGCAAAGGGCTGCTCCCACATGAACCCACTGAGTATCCCGCCCGTGTGGGCTATGCCGCGTTTGGTATCAATGCGGCCCGGCATGGAAACGGCACAGCCCTCAAACTGGCCTTTCCATGGGGCTGCAAAGCCCTCGATGGCAGCCAGCAGGTCATCCATGCCCGTCAAAGGAGTGGGCACCTTACCGCCGGAGACTTTTTGTGCATGGGCATCGGTCAGGCTGTATTTGATAAATGTGCCTCCGATGTCGATCAAAAGGTATTGCTTCATCTTTACTTCACCTGATCATCCCGATACACGATCTGCATCGTGTTGTTCCGGGCCAGACGGCATTCGCCGCAGAAAGGATTCTCCACTTTTTCGCCTACAATAGTACCGGCGAGCAAGTTTTCGCACAGAGCGATACAGTCCCGCACCAGACACTCCGGCATCGGCATACAGCTTTTGGCATCAGCATAGCCGATATGGCCGTTGTAATGGCGGTCGTAATACGGATGCAGTGCTTCTAGCTTTTCTGCTGTCTGCTTCAGCGCCGTTACACAAGTGCGCTCCGTGGCTGGCTGGCCCATGGCAGCCAGCAGAGTATTCATATTGCAGGCATCTCCGCTGAACAACAGCCGCTCCTTTTTATCCAGATAACTCAGGCCACCGGGTGTATGGCCCGGCGTGTCAAAGACCATCACATCGCGGTTGCCCAGATGCAGGTATGTCCCCCCCTGCAAAGGCAGCAACCTTGCACGGGTTTTGGGCACCACCACATCATAGCGGGTCACGCTGTAGATGCCATCTGACATGGAAAGCATAGTGTCCACATAACCGCCGCGTTCTTCGGGCGTTACCGCCTGCGCCATGGCAAAATCCGCCGGGTGGAGATACACTTCCTCGAACTGATCCATGCCGCCTGCATGGTCGATGTGGCCATGAGTCAGAGCCACCATGACGGGTTTATTGGTGAGCTGACGGACAAGCTCTGGAATGTCGAACACGCCGGTGCCAGTATCGATGAGCAGAGCTTTTTCATCGCCCTCCAGCAGGAACATTGCATCCATGCCGTATTCATCAATGCACCAGGTACGGTATGCGATTTCGGAAACAATGGGTTGACGAATTGCCATAAAAATTTCTCCTTGTTTCAAAGAAAACCCGAAACGGGAGCGCTGCTCTCATTCCGGGCCGATAATTCTGAAGATCAGACTTTCTTTACCTTTTTACCCGTTCGTTGCACACTGTCGATACCGATGGCAATCAGCAGAACGATGCCCTTCACACAGTTAATCATATTGCTGTCCATGCCAATAAGCTGCATTCCGTTGTTCAGCACACCAATAATGATCACGCCCATCATAGCACCCAGCATACTGCCGCTGCCGCCAGCAAAGGAAACGCCGCCCAGAACCACTGCAGTCATGCAGTCAAAGGGGTAAGAAGCACCAGCTGAAGGCTGTGCCGAACCGGTACGAGCGGCCATGATGATGCCAGCCACCGCTGCCAGAATACCCGTAATAGTAAACACCGCCAAGCGATATTTTTTGATGTTCACACCTGCCAGACGAGCAGCCTCCGGGTTGCCGCCCATGGCGTAGATTTGACGGCCGAAATAGGTCTTGTGCAGCACGATGTAACCCAGCATACCGATGACCAGCAGGATGACGATGGGCAGAGGCACAAAACCCAGATAACCCTGACCGATAAACTTGAAGCTGTCGGACAGGCCGAAGATAGCCACACCGCCAGAGATGATGTAGGAAGCACCCTGGAAGAACAGCATGGTGCCCAAGGTAACGATCAGGGGCATGATATTGAATACGTTCATCAGCAGGCCGTTGATCAAACCGAACAGCGCCCCCAGCATCAACGTCAGGATGACTACCACAAAAGTGGGCAGGCCGTAGGTAACGTTCAGGGTGGCGGCAAACATGCCGCACAGTGCCAGCTGACCGCCGACAGACATGTCACATCCGCCGCTGATCATGACCATGGTGTAACCCACCACCACAATGCCAAACATGGAGATCTGGCGCAGAATGTTCAGCAGGTTGCCGGGGGTCAGAAACTGAGTGTTGAGTGCGGAGAATACAACGATGAAAATGGCCAAGATCACAAACAGGCCGTATTTTTTATAGAATTTATACAGATCCATTTTGCACTACCTTTCTTCCCCGTCAAGCATCCTTGACGGCACTGATGGATGCCAGCGACAGGATCGTTTCCTGACTGAAATCTTCTTTGTCCACGATGCCGGTCTGTCGGCCTTCGGAAATCACCACGATGCGGTCACACATACCCAGCAGCTCCGGCATATCGGAGGACACCATCAGGATTCCCTTGCCCTGCGCAGCCAGCTCGTTCATCAGGTTATAGATCTCCTGCTTGGCCCCTACGTCGATGCCGCGGGTGGGCTCATCAAAAATGATGACCTCCGCATCTGCCGCCATGGTCTTGGCCAAAACCACTTTCTGCTGGTTGCCGCCGGAAAGATTCATGACCAGCTGGTTCAGGCTAGGCGTTTTGATATTGAACGCTTTCTGGTATTTTTCAGCTTCCTTTTCCACCTCTTTGGTGCGTACTAAACCAAACGTACCCTTGGCGAAGCGATCCAAGCAATTGATGGTTGAATTCCAGGCAACGTTCTTATCCAGGAACAGGCCCTTGCCCTTGCGGTCCTCCGGCACTAGACCAATACCGGTTTTGATGCCTTTACGAGGGCTGTCGATCTTGACCGGCTGACCCTTGTAGTAGATCTGACCACTTTCCAGCGGCTGGGCACCATAGATCACTTCCATCAGTTCCGTTCGTCCGGCACCCACCAGACCGCCAAAGCCCAGCACCTCGCCCTTGTGCAAGGTGAAGTTGATATCGGTATCGCCGTTGCCGCAAACGTGTTCCAGCCGCAGCAGCTCTTCCCCGATAATCACATTGGAGCGGGCGGGGCAGGTCTGGCTGACCTCGCGGCCCACCATGGCCGCGATCAGCTTCTGCTGGGTCGCATCCTTCACGTCCATGGTACAGACATACTTGCCGTCCCGCATGACGCTGATCCGGTCGCCGATCTCAAATAGTTCTTCCAGCCGATGGCTGATGTAGATGATGGTCACTCCCTGCGCTTTCAGATCCCGGATGATCTTGAACAAAAGCTTCACTTCGTCCACAGTCAGCGGAGCGGTGGGCTCGTCCATGATCAGGATCTTCGCGTTCTTGCTCACGGATTTTGCGATCTCCACGATCTGCATCTGGGCGGGGCTCATGGTCCCCACGATCTGATCCGGGTCCAGCTCAACGCCCAGCCGCTGGAACAGTTCCTTGGCGGCTTTCCGGCGGCCCTCAAAATCCACGAACAGGCCGGAATTGGTGCGCACGCCAAGAAAAACATTTTCGGCGGCGGTCAGGGGCGGAACGTTGTTGAACTCCTGATAAATAACTTGGATGCCGCATTCCGCTGCCAGCGGAATGGTCATCTCCGAATATTCTTTTCCATGCACCGTAATGGTGCCGCTGGTGGGGGCGTGGTAGCCTGCGATGGCTTTGATCAGCGTGGATTTTCCTGCTCCGTTTTCCCCGATCAGGCAGTGGACTTCGCCTTCCCGGAACTCCATGGAAACATCATCCAGTGCCTTGACGCCGGGAAACTCCTTGCTGAGATGATCTGTCCTCAGCACAACTTTTCCTGATGCTCCTGCCACGGCTTTTCTCCTTTCTTTTTTAGAAGACCGCCCTCACGCGACGCATGAGGGCGGCTTGTTTCAGATGGTTCCGCGGTCAGGCCTTATAAAAATCGCCAACGTTGGCCGGCGTGACTTCTGTTCCGGCCATAACGACCAGCTCATGATCTTTGTACTCCCCGTTCAGGCAGCCGATCATACCCTCTGCCATCGCAACACCGGGATCGCCCGCCGAAACGGTCCCCTTGATGTAGCCGCCCTCGGCAATGTTCTTCAGCACAGCTGCCTCTGCGTCGTGGCCAAAGCAGGCGGCATCCTTCGGATAGCTCAACGCATTCCACACCTCCGCGATCTCCTTGGTGTAAGTATCGGAGTAGCTGAGGATGATCTTGCAATCGGGGTGCAGAGTGTTCAGGTTCTCGGCAAAGGTCGTGCCTTGGCCAACATCCACACACTCGGCCTCGTAGACCACATCGGCACCCGGACAAAGCTCTTCCATGGCCTGGCGGTAGCCCTCCACACGGTCCATCATGTTCTGGCTCTTAGTTGAGGTAATGTAAGCCACCTTGGCAGAACCGCCAAAGTTCTCGTTGATGTAATTTGCCGCCATTTCGCCAACCTGGTAACCCGTTGCCTTATTATCCATGATCTGGCAGACATCGTAGTTCGCATTTTCCACACCGCAGGTCAATACCTTGATCCCTGCATCCATGGCGTCCTTCAAGGCGTCATCGCCTGCCGTGTCCACAGTCATATAAGCAATGCCCTGCACGCCATCGGTGATGAAATTCTCGATGACGGAAACAGCCTGTGCCGCATCGTTGTCAAACCCCTGAATGTTCCCGGTGTAACCCTCTTCCGCCAGCCGCGCTGCCATGGAGTTGGCTGTGACTGCAAAGAATTCAGCGTTCAGGGTCGGCATCAGGATGCCGATGGTGCCCTTGCCTGCAGCTGCGGCAGAACCTGCGGCGCTTGTCACAGAAGAGGCTGCGGTGGAGGATGCAGAGCCGCCGCAGGCGGCCAGACCAGAAGCTACCATAGCGGCAGCAGACGCTTTCAGAAAGCTGCGGCGCGTGATCTTTTTCATAACAAAATCTCCTTCTTTTTTGTTCGGGTACGTTTCGGTTTTCTGCTGTGATACGGAACTTCTGACGTTCCGCTTCTGTTGAGGCCATTATATTACACAAAAGATTTTGTTACAACGAGACAAGTTTTGGATTAAGTGATACGATTTTTGGGTTGCAGTCTTTTTTTCTTTTGGACAGAGCCCCACGCCGCGCTCAGCAGGATCAGCACAGCACTCAGGCAATACTCCACATACGAACTACTGATCCGCAGATGGACTTCCAGCATCAGGATCAGCACAAGGCTCATACTGCCCAGCAGCGCCCCCACCGGAAGGCTGCAGCGGGTGGCGTTCATCCATCCGCCGATGGAAGCCGCCGTCAGAATGCGGCAAGTATAGTTCATGCTGGAGTAAAAAGCCGTTGTTCCACCCCGCACAGCCAATAGGATCCCAGAAAGCCCCACCAGAACGCAGCTCAGGACATTTGCAGCCCCAAGGATGAGGTCCAGCTTCAGCCTTGTCCCGGTCTTTATCCGTCGGCTTTCACCGATCGCCTGCCAACGGACATCGTGATACCACGGCAGCAGAAAAAGGGAGCGGCCATAGGTGGTGCGGTTTAGATAGGCAGTCCCCAGCGCCAGCGCCGCCAGCGCGATCCAGCACCACAGCGGCACTCCCAGCCAGCGGGCGCGATCCGCGCCTGCATAAGCATAATTAGAGGTCTGTCTGGTCATCCGGTAGAAAAAGCCGTTCAGGCCGTCCAGCAGCAGGTGAACGCAGAGCGACAGATAAAACAGCGGGATCTGCAGCCGGCTGGACAGCACTGTATAAAGGATCCCCAGCGCCACGGCCACAACCAGCACCACAGCACAGGCCGCCCACATCGGAACGGAGAACCGTTGCAGCAGGACCCCCAGCAACGCCGCCGAAAAGGTCATCTGGGCTCCCACCGCCATGTTGTAGCTGCCCGAAAGCCGCATCAGCATCATGCCCAGCACCGCCGGGACCCACATACTCAACTGCCGCAGGATCAGATGGCACTGGCCCGGCCCCGGCACGCCAAATTCCAGCAGATATACCGTCAGGATCAGCCAAAAAGCCGGAAAGCGTGCTGCCACACGCGGAATTTTATGTTTCATCGCGGCACACCTCCTGAACATCCAAGATCTGGTCGTACCATGGTGCCCACTGCTCTGCAGCGGCGTCTTGTTCCGAAATGCCTAGGTACGATGTCCGGCTGGAGGAAATCACCAGAATGGCACCGCCTTGCCCCCGGAACCGGGCAAACGCACTCTGCAAAACTGAACGGCTAGCAGTATCCGTGTGCAGGAAGGGCTCCAGCAGGATCAGCACTTTCCGGCGGGCAAGAATCCAGCTTTCCATCTGCAGGGCGATTGCCTGTGCTTGGGTCAGCTGCGCCATGTTTTTGCCATCCAACTGTTTTTTTCTATCCCACTCCTTCAAAGCTGCCTGTTCCAACCCTTTGTCCAACAGCCCAAAAGGCCCGCAGAGTCGCCGTAGGGCTGGAAAGATTAGGTTCTGAGCCACCGACATCTGCGGAAACAGTCCCTGCGCCCCGAACCGATCCAGCGCCGTGATTGGGTAACGTTCCGGGCTGTGCGGCCAATTCTGAGGCAGCGGATGCCCCTCGTATTGCAGGGACACCCCCGACACCAGCTGCTGCCCCGAAACGATGCGGTAAAGTTCCTGTTTTTCCCTCACGTCATAGTCCACCAGATGTAGTATCTCACCCCGATGCAGCACAATGGGGCAAGAACACCCCCGAACCTGAAGACCCTGTATCTCAAACAATGTTTCCCGCTGTGGCCGGGGTGCCTCTGAAGCTGCCTGCGCACCGCCCAAATGATCCAGAATGGTGCGGGGAGCGATCTTCTCTCCCCGCAGCTTTTTGGCAATGGTGCCATTCCGGAATACGAACACCTCATCGGCCAGCTTTTCCAGCGCCCGTAAGCTGTTGGTGTTCAGCAAGATGGCCAATCCTGTGGTCTGCTGGAGCTTTTTCAGGATCGGCACCAGCTGGTCGAAGTCCGCCACCGAAAAGCCCTCGAAATCCTCCTGAATGGTCATCAGGCTTGCGCCGGAATCCAGCGCTGCAGCCAGATTGAGCTGAAAGCACTCCATTGAGCTCAGACGGCTCACGTCCTCCCGGACATCGCGTTCTAGCTGCACTTGAACCAACAGTTCCTGCGCCCGCTTCCGCCGTCGGGCGGTATTCCAATGCAGCCGCTTGCAGCCCCCCGGCTGCATCAGAAACAACATTTCTGTCAATTCCACCCCCTGCACCCGGCTGCTGGTTTCCTCAGTGAAAAAACTGCCCGCTGCGAATACCTTTTTCTGCAGCGGAAAGATTTTCCCCTCCGGGGTCAGAATCATGCCACGCTGCACAGCGCAGTTTCCGTTCAGGCCGTCAAACAGTGTCTGCCGCCCGGAGTCCTGCTCTCCCACCAGCGCGGTCAGCTCCCCGCAGCGCAGCACAAAATCAAGATCGCGGGCCTCTGTATGCTCTTCTGTTCCAAAGGCCAATGCCTTCGCCCGCATCAGTACCGGATTCATGTCATCACCTCCGCTTTGGTGATCCGCGGGAGTATGATTTCCACATCCGTGCCACGGCCTGACGTGGAATAGGCGTGCAGACCATATGACCGCCCATACAGCATCATAATGCGGCGGTTCACGTTCTGCAGCGCAATGCCGTTCCCGTGGGAGGCAGGTTTCCGCAAAAGGGTCTGGCGGCTCTGAATCTTCCGGTTCAGTTCTTCCAGAACTGCGGCATCCATGCCTTCGCCATCGTCTGAGACCGTAAGCATCAACATACTATCCGAGGCATCCACCGTCAAAGTCACACAGCCAGACTTCTGGTTTTGAAACCCGTGGATCAGTGCATTTTCCACAATGGGCTGCAGGGTCAATTTGGGCACATAGCATCCCAGAAGGGGCTCTTCGTCCTCCAGAAATTCCAGCTCGAACCGATACCGATTCAAAAAGCGGTAATTCTGGATCAACATATAACTGCGGATATTGTTGATCTCATCTGCCAGCGTCACCACGTTTTCCCGGCGGCTGATGCTGTAACGGAAAAAATTTCCCAGTGCCTCCAGCATATCGGCCACACTGGTATTGCCATCCATCAGTGCTTGACCCCGGATACACTCCAACGTATTGTAAAGGAAATGCGGGTTGATCTGGCTCTGCAAGGCTTGCAACGTTGCCTGTCGCTCGTATTCTTCTGCAGCGTCACTCTCTTTGGCCATATCTACTTGGTTCATCACCGCATCCCATAGCTGCGGATAAAACGGCAGCGCCTTGTTTTTTTCTTCATTGGGCAGCAAGCTGGTATATTCCTGCTCCTTCAGCCGCCGAAGAATATCCTGCAGCTGTTTTCCGATCCATACCAGCGTCCCGGCCAGCACCAGCAGCGCCGTTGTTGCCACCAAGAGCAGCGCTGTCTGTGCCTGCTTTGCATCGACGATATGTCCGCATAACAGTGCCCCCAGCACTGCGGCGGCAGCCAGCACCAGCAGTGCCCACACCCGATCCATCCACTTCATTGCATTCACCTCTCAGGAATACATTTTTCGGTACAGCGAAGGCTTTACTCCCACCACTTTGACAAAGCACTGACTGAAATACCGCGTGTCCTGATACCCCACCTGCTCGGCAACGCTCATCATGGTCTCATTTGTGGTGCGCAGCAGCTCTTTGGCTTTTTCAATGCGATATTCCGTCAGATAATTCTGGAAGTTCCTTCCGGTTTCCTTTTTGAACAGCGTGGAAAAGTAGGAGCTGTTCATCTGCAGCATTTCGGCGATTTCATCCAGCCCGATCTTCTGTGCATAATTCTCGGCAATGTAATCCAAGGCCATCCGCACCGGACGAGCCGTTTGGTTGTCCAATTCCTTTTGCTGGGTCTGCAATTCTTCCGCGATTGCCTGTTCCACCAGTTCGTTCAGCTGCGGAAGCTGCCAGCAATGCCGCACCTGTTCCAGCCAATTTCGACACTGCCGGGTACGGCGCTCATCCCAAGTCAGGTCGCCGTAGAAGGTATTCAGGAAACACCGGGCCAGCGTATAGTACAAGGCCGGGTCATTCTGGGGATTGCTTTGAATCTGACGCACTAGATCCTGCCACACGCGGCTTGCCGCCGCAGCGTTCAAAGCTTCTACCGCATTCTGCAGCTGGGCGCGGGCAATGGTATCCAGCTCTCCGAGTTTTGGATTAGTAACAAAGTGTTCCGGCCCGATGATACGGTTTGCCCCCAGCGCGATCCGCCAATTCATCCGCTGGCGGGCCGTTTGAAGTGACAACTTTCCCTGCTGCGGTGTGATCTCTTCACCGAACGCCAGCGTAGCGACATACTCCGGGAATCCCGACAGATACCGCCGCACATCGGCATACACGGTGTACAATTCCTGCCGCACCATCGTGCTTGCGGCGGGGGCGTAGTTCAACAGACCGATCATTAGGGTCTTATCCTGCACGGCGTACAGTTGCTCATACAAATGTGGCCGCAGTCGATTCTCCGTCATGGTAATTAGATTGTTGATAACCATGCGGTCTTGGATGTCATCCTGCTGGGAAGCATCGTAATAATCCAACTGCAACAGAAAAGCCAGCATCTTCCCATTCTGTACATTACTCTGCATCATCCGGTTCAGTTCCTGCCAATCGACCCTCTCTCCAGCACTTTCGATGGCCTGAATCAGGTCAAATCCCCGGATATAACGGCCCCGGCGCGCTTCTTCTTGCAACTGTTTTTCTTCCCGCCGATGCTGCAGCACCTGCTCGTGACCATCGCTCAGTTTCTGAAGAATATTGTTCAGATCTTCTTCCTTCACGGGCTTCAGAAGATAGTCTTCCACGCCATATTGCAAGGCCTTGTGGGCATACTCAAACTCCCGGAAGCCGCTTACAAAGACAAAGCGCGATGCAATCCCTGCCTCCTGTGTCCGCCGCACCAGTTCCAGACCATCCATGCCCGGCATCTTTATATCGGAGATCACAACGTCCGGATGGTGAAGCAAAATCGCCCCCAAGGCCTTTTCGCTATCGTCGAATACATCGATCAGCTCCAGACCCAGCTCTTCAAAATGGATCAGTCTCCGGATCAGTTGCCCAATCCGGAACTCATCGTCTACGATCAAAATCGTCATAAGGATCTCCTCCGTATCCGTTTTTGTCCATTCGCACGACACAATACGATCTGCCTATAGTAGTCATTATAGCATATTGTGGCAAAATTCTTCAACGGACACTGCATTCTTTTGAAATATTTTTCTCCTGCTCCAACTTCAGATCATCTCGCTCTGGCCGGTGGCCTGCGCTTCCCGTAAACAAACACTACACGGGTTGTTAAGGTGCCCGATGATGCCTACGTGAAGGTTGAGACCTCAAAAATCCTCAAGCAGCACAAGGCATATATGGCACAGTTTGAAGAAATGCTGAACGACGAAAAAATCGCATAACGACAGGCACTTGTAAGCCATCAACGAGCCACCAGCAGCAAGTGCAGGGCGGAAAGCATCCGCGCCCTTGCGCCTGATAAAGAATGGAATTTTGATTTTCTCGCCCGACTTTGCCACGGTGGGACGATCAAAAGAGCGTTCGTTTGAACAAAAAGAAAAAGTCCACAAACATTTTCCCTTATCCCGATGAAGTCATTGACCGTCTGGCGCGGGCATTCTACCCGGCCATCCTTGCCTGCTGGAACAGCGAGGAAGGCCAGCGGTCACTTGTCGGGGCGAGGCCCCTCCATCTTGCTAACGCAAGACCGTTCGGTCGCTTAAAAGCCCCACTGGGGCTTTCATTGCTCCGCTGCGCTGCGCAAACGCTAGCTTGCCTATGGCAGGCTGAGCAGGCTCATCATGCCCCCAGCAAAGAGAAAGGGGCTGTTGCAAAATAGCCCCAACGAAAAAAATGAGATAGACTTCCCCGAAAGGGGTTGCCTATCTCATTTTTGTTGTAAGCTGAAACTGTCATGAACCAGCTACAACATGAACAGTATACAGGAAAGGGCGGCATATATCAACAGCTGACCCTACCAATAAGCGAAAATATTTTAATAGATGAACATGAACCGGTGTATGTAGCCAACGCCCAGCTCGAGGAACTGGATTACAGGAAACTGTATCAGGCGTATTCTCCGAGAGGAAGAAAATCGGCAGCAGAACCCCGGATCATGTTAAAGCTATTGGTGTACGGCTATATGTGCGGCATCTACTCCACCCGAAAGCTGGAGCTTGCGTGCCGCAAGAATATCGACTTCATCTGGCTTCTTCAAGGAGAGAAGGTTCCGGACTATTCTTCGTTTTCTCGGTTCCGGAGCGGCAAGGCAAAGGAAGCGGTCGAGGACTTGTTCTACCAGTTTGTAAAACGGCTTGCTGAGTTGGAAGAAACAGAATACGAGGAAGTGTTCATCGACGGCACAAAGATCGAGAGCATGGCGAATCGATACACCTTTGTCTGGAAAACAGGGGTCGAAAAGAATCTGGCAAAATTAAAGGAAAAAGCAAAGGTAGTTTTCAACGAATGCGGTGAAAAAAGGCAATCTGACCCGAAAGAAGCTGCGAGAGTTGGCAGATAAGCAGCTTCCTTCCAATGCAGAATTTGTTCACGGGATCGGAAAGCGAAAAAGCGAATGCCAAAAGCGGTATGAAAAGCTGGACAGCCTGTGGACGAAGTGGACAGAGTACGAGGATAAGCTGTTCGCCATTGGCAATAACCGCAGAAGTATGTCCAAAACCGACAAGGACGCTACATTCATGCGGATGAAAGAAGACCACATGGGGAATGGCCAGCTGAAACCGGCCTACAATGTCCAGCTTGCGGTCAACAGTGAATATATTACCGATGTTGCTGCTTTTTTCAAACCGCACCGATTCTGGTACGCTCATTCCGTTCCTGAACCATATCCAGCGGATGCAGAGCAAAAGCTACCGTGACATTGTAGCAGATGCCGGATACGAAAGCGTCCGCAATTATCTGTATCTGGAACAGCATAGTCAGAACTGCTTTATTAAGCCGATCTCCTACGAAAAACAAAAGACAAAGAAGTTCAAGTCTCAATTCTGGCGGGTCGAGAATATGGAGCCGCTGGAACATGAGGATGGTTTTCTTTGCGCAGGAGGGAGAAAGCTCCTCTTTGCTCGTTCCAGCTCCAAAAAGGAAAATGGCTTTGCCACGACCACGGACTATTACCGCTGCAATGATTGCTCCGGCTGCGAACTCCGAAGCAAGTGCTTCAAGTCCTCCGACAAAGAGTAGAATTTCTCGGAACTGAAAACGTAAAAAGCTGAGCACCTGCTTTTTCACAGATACTCAGCTTTGCTGTACTCATTTTTTGAAATCTGCCTTTGAGTTTTCAACATTCTGCCCGATTTGTACGGTGAATGCGGTTGTTTTCAACATTTTGAAGAGATGCTATTTTGCAACAGCTCCTTTTTAAGCCTGACGGGAGTTTATTGACCGCTTACGTTTATTGACCGCTTACCTTTCGCTGGGCGGTTACACTCCATCTGTGCAAAAAGTGCCGATACCACAGGCATCGGCACTCAGATTAAAAAAGCATTTTGCAAAAATGCGCAGCCTGCATCGCATGATGCAGAACGCAAGGGGTTTGGGCACAGCCCAACAAGCGTTTTGAATTTGGATTTTGAAAAATCCAATTCAAAAATCGCAAGTTGGTACCAAGTTGCACTGCTTGCGACGTAGATGTTCCCGTCAACTACTGCGTCTGAAATTTTAAATCACTTCAACTTTGCGAGGATATCGTCTGCGCTCACGCCGCTTGCCAGCAGTTTTTTCAGCACTTCCTCTGCCTCGGCTTTCTTTGCAGATTCCGCTGCTTTGGTTTCAGCTTTGACCTTTTTTGCTTCGATTCTGGCGATTTCCTTGTCGATGGATTTCAGCTCGGCTTTCTTGGTTTTCAGATCTGCTTTCAGAGCATCAATGTTCGCAGTGATCGATGCAATTTCAGCAGCAGCGACTTCCTTTGCAGCCTGCTTTTCAGCGATCTGTGCAGCGAAGTCAACGGTTGCTTTTGCGGTCTTGGGCTTATTCTTGCTTCCTTTGGGACGGGGCATATGGGACACCTCCAATGTTCTTTGATGGCTTCAGTATAGCACTCGTCTTTTATGTTCGCAAGAGGTGCATTCTGTAGAATAAAATTATAATTTGATTCAAGCAATAAATCGATTTAAGAATATGAATATTTGAGCTACACTTACAGCCAGAAAGCTTCTCTTAACTCCTGAATCTCATCATACGGAAAACATTCGGCAATACCCTCGATATCTTCCAGATACTTCACGATTTGCTTTGCAAGTTCGATTCCCTGATGGCTGTGCCGCACACCGCCATCTTCTTTTTGCACAGTGTCCTCTAGGTTTCTTACTGCCCACACTTGGTCATAGATTTCCAGCTGCGAGATAACTTTTCCGACACCGGAGCAATAGGCGGACTCATTCTTTTCGGTTGGATAGCCGAGTGTGCTATGCAACGAATATAGCTGCCACATGATAATATCGGCATTCAGATCCATCGGCACATAGATCCTCACATTGTCGTTCGGAAGGATTCCACCATTTGACTTTGTCCTTCCGGTGAGGGCTTTGTCCATTGTGTCTCTTGTTTCGTAGGGTACTTTTCCGGCCAGCGACAATTCGTTGACATATAGCACATCCGTCGGGATGGGATGGATATCTAATTTGTGATGCATATAGAACATACTCCTTGGACTCATTGGTTTTTTGCCTTCTGCGATTGCCGCGACTCACACAGAGATTTGATGTCCTTTTTCATCACTACGATATGAGCAACATATGGATGCTTTAATGGTTGTATAGCATTGTAGGAATGGAACGGCATAGTTTTTGTTCGCAATCTATTTTTATAATCCTATCCCGTTCTTCGTCAAAGAAGTAGTTGGATTTAGCAATTGCAATCAGCTCTGAATCTTCATCACCAACTACATTATTGGTGGAATATATCAGTAAGTTGCAATGAAGTAGCAGCAAGCAAATTTACAACACTGCAGCCAAATATTCAACTATGCTTAAATGCGAGGTGATTATAATGAAAACATTACTCAAGAAGTTTGCTATCCTTAAAACTATTTCCTCAAAAATCGATACCTGCCTGCATAAGATCAATGTCAATCTGCAAGAGGATAGTTCAGATTTTGACGATAAAGAATGGATGGACTATCCAACAAAACCAACTCTTGCCCACGTCATCCTTGATCTGTTGCTCTCCCCTACATACCGTCTACCCAAAACTGTAACCGCAGTACGTATCTATCGAGATGAAAGCATATTCGCTGTCTGTCCAAGGTGCGATGTCTGCATAGAACGAGAATACCAAGGTGCCCACACGCCAGCGTTAGGCCACAGTTTTAGATGCAGTCGGATATTCTCATTGTACCCCGGCGCACGGCGTAAGAGCGTGATGTAAAGGATTAGAAATACGCTGTAGGCTGTCGGGAGCCACGCCTTCTCCTTACAGTTGAGCCACGCGAGTAGCCCAAGGGCTATCAGAATGATACACTCGCCTACCGTCAGGTTTGCACTGGTGCTGTAATGGATTTGATGCAGAAGGTCTCTCAAACGCTATACCCCCGATTCATAGCATCCCCGGCAATCAATTCAGAATAATTCATTAATTTTCCTAGTAATATTAACATAGTGGCTTCTGCCAAATGGTTCATGCGATGCTGTGATTGTCGGATAACAATGTGGCTGATGTATCACATAGCAATCTTGATTCATGTTGTTCCATTCTTTGCAGGCAAAAAATAGCTTGTTATACGGCATTTGAAGGAACTCATTCAAATTTTCCTGTGTAGCTCCATTTTGATCATTGAATTTAACCAACATATGCTCCCAGTTTACACGTTTACATCTGCGTTCCCATTTAGCTCTTGCTTCATCTTCACTGTGATAATGCAGAAAGAAAATCTCTACTGTCCCCTCCCCCCCGATGGACAGTTGTCCAATCGGATAGTGGCCGAAACGTTTGTCTCCGGCCAGCTCCGAACTTTCCTTCCATTTTGATTCCTCTGGACAAATAAACCTTAATGGTGCAGTAAGGCACTCTTTTAAATTCTTTAGAAAACAAATATAGTCATCCGCAAAGAAAAACAAACCAACTGTCGGGCTTTCTTTTGGCAGATTATAACTTTCATAAACCATGCCGCCCCAGTAATTGTTTGAAATAATAGTGAAATCAGTTCCCTTCAGTTTCTTCTTCCGTATATTGGCAAACCCTTTTCGCCAATACTTGAGTATTTTAAGTCTAAATCCCTCGTATGTCATTTTTTACAAATCGCTCCATTCTTCTGTTATGACATTCTCAATCTGATATGTTGTTTAATTTCATACCATATATCCAATACAATATGGTTTTTCATTAATAAAAGAATCGCAAAGTATCCCATGGCTGCCAGTAAAACTGAAAGAATCGTTGAGAGAGCCAGGGATTCAATAGCGCTATTAGTTATTGTACATATTACATATACAACAACGCATCCAATAGCAACCGATATCATGTCCCTAATTGAAACTCTTATATGGAAGTTCTTTTTCCCATATTGCATGCAAGCAATCATTGATATTCCTTCAGCAATTACAGTTGTAAACGCTGCTGCATTATGCTTCCAGATGGGAATGAGTATAAGATTCAGGATCACATTTGCTACTGCAGCAAAAATTGTTACTTTAAGAACTATTTTTTCCTTACCGCAAGGAATCAAAACGCACGATGTATAGAACCATGAAAAAAGCGAAAAGAAGAGCGCAATTGTCAAAATCCTTAAAGACGGAACAGCTTCTACATATTCACTTCCTGACAGGATAAGCACAACATTATTAGCAATCGCATACAGACCAATCATCGCAGGAACAATAATCACAAACAACATATTAATGATTCTATTTCCTACATTTTCAAACTCTTTCGTTTTTTTCTGACCAATCAATGCTGAGAGCCTCGGTATAGAAACGACAATCATTGCCGATAAAACCTGCTTCACAATTAGGTATATTCTAGTTGCGACAGAGTAAAGTCCGGTATAATAATTACCTGCAATTGCACCAACCATCGTTGTATCCGAATTTACATAAATTGTTGTTGCAATTGTATTCGCGAACAAAACCAAAATTGGAATAATCATTCTTTTCATTTCAGAATTGATGCAAAAAAGAACTTTACAATATCTCCTGCGTGAAAATGCATTAAGCAAACTAGCTCCTGATGATGAAACCACTGTAATAATGGCATAGTTCAGGACATCTTTTTCGGATTTAACAAATAGAAACATCAATAGCATCGATATGAATTGAAATGCAATGCTTCTAATTGCTATATAACTAAAATCCTCATATATATTAAAAATCCACTCACACCCAGCAGTTGTAAATGCTATAGATGTACTAAGCACAAATAGTATTTTTGCATTTCCTTTTAAAGTCGGGATTATGATAATCACGATAGCAAGCAGACAATATGAAATTACTGTGGCAATTGCATTGATTGAAAATACCTCAGATGCAAAATCAGACATCTTCTCACAATCATCACGATACTTTGAGCCCTCTCTAATCGCAAACGTGCTAATTCCTAGCCCTGCAATTAAAGTGAAATATGAAATGACTGATGTACAAAAATTGTACATTCCAATATTTTCAACTCCAAGAACGCGAGTGATATACGGAAATGTAATCAGCGGAAAAATCATCCTGCATATTGTTTGAATTGAGTTCATCCCCGCATTAATAGCCATTGATTTTTTTTTCAACATTGCAAAATCGACCTTTTATTATATTCAGCAAAAGACATTTTGCTGTGAAACTGTACCATTCTTTAAGAAAAGAGTTTTTTCATAACTTGTGGCAGCAAATAGTCTTTTGTTAGTACGATTACATTTATATCTTTTCTATGTTCATAAAGTCTTTGATGTCTTTTCCCAATATTGGACGAATTCACCATCGATTTTTTCATTTCTATTCTATACTTTTCTATCCATTGTACAGATTGCTTCATCAAGTCTTTGATTGGAATTTTATTATTTTTGATACCTTTCACCGAATTATCTATAAGTGCCGTCACCATCCACCAGCGAAAATTCACCAGCGAATCAGAAATTATTACACTTTCATTTAATACATTTTCCGTGATTGATTCTAAAATATCTCCATACTGTATTTCGCATTGTTCATACAAATCATGATGATATTTCGCCGTTGCTGATCCTTCATTCATACGATTATAGTTATAACCATCATTGGCCACTACATTTATACCTGATACATGAGCGAGATAATTTATCAAAAATATTGCATCTTCGCCCATATACAAGTTCTCCGGAAATCTTATATTATATTCATCAATAATTTTCTTTTCAAACAATTTTCCCCAAACTGCACGAAAATAAGTTCCAAGACTATACTTATCATCAGGTATTCTATATATTGCATTCGCCACAAGTTCCTCTCGCGTTAGGTTCTGCGCGATGATGCATTCATGTTTTGTCAAACCATTTGGCAAAAATTCTATGGCTCCACACACATTTAGGAAGTCAGCTCTAAATTTATTAACTCCTTTCTGAATTATATCGGGAGAAAGCCAATCATCTGAATCCAAAAAGCAAACAAGAATTCCTTTGGCCTTTGAGATTCCGCTATTTCTTGCTGCAGATACACCCGCGTTCTTCTTGTGAATAACATGAACTCTTTCGTCAATACTGGCGTATAAATCACATATTGCTTTTGTATGATCTGTCGATCCATCATTTACAATTACTAGTTCAATATTTTTATATGTCTGAGCGAGCACACTATCAATGCACTTCCGTATATAGTTTTGCGCATTATATGCCGGAACTACTATACTTACGAGCGGATTATCTCTTTGCACTTCTTACCTTCTCCCTTCGATATGAATCTTTTTGAAGAGGGTCTTTATATAGATTATATTGTTCTGACCAATTAATCTTGCGATTTTTCTCTTCAATGTATTCCCCTTGCCTGTCCACGAAGCCGCATAATGATGAATCGAATATGTTTCATCGCACAGCAAGTTTTCTCCTCCATATGGGTCAAAATACTGGGGAGGGTATACTGTAACTTCCGGCAATTCCGTAATCTCTGTGTCACTTATCGCACCGTAAGAGCGAATTACCGCATCATTCAGCCGTGGGCAAGACAATTCAAGCACATGAGAATCAGAAAATGTTAAATCGTCATACGATTTCAACATTTTCTGTACCACCGGATTAGATTTTGTTGCACCAAAACCTAATCCGGTGTTACATAGGCATTCATTCTGTTGAATGCCTATGTAACACCTCTTCTCCCGAAGGGAGTCGAGATTTTTTCGAAGTTCTACATCAGTATCCAAGTAAATACCACCATTCTCATAAATCACTTTTAACCGTGCATAATCGGAAACAAATGCCCATTTTTTAGCTTCATACGCCGCTTTTATGAAAGGATTCTGCCTTACATCAAAGTTGCTCTCATCCCATCGTTTGATCTCATAATCCGGGCACACTTTTTCCCAGGATGCGATACACTTTTTTACTTCTGGAGGCAGGTCATTCCCGCCGAACCAACAATAATGAATAATTTTGGGAATCATATTTGCACCTCAATCCCATTTCAAAATCTTTATATTATCAACTATTTCTTTCTATTATAATAAACTCCAGTAAAAAGAATGCAAACAGCATATATAGATGAGAATTTGTATAAAAGCTTTCAAAAAAAGCACAAGGAATTGTTGCTATGAAAGCGAATTGCGGAATCTTTATTCGCACACCAAAGTCGGCATTGGAGTTATTGTTTACCAGTTGTTGAACAACAGTTACTGATGGCACAATTCCGAACATCTTCATTAAGCCAAGCATCATATTATGAGTTGACATAGTCAATTTTCCACCGACATCATGTAGTAATATCTCATTTGCGCTTCCAAAAATAGGATGTTCCTTTATTATATTAAATGTCGATTTCCACACGTCTTGCCTGCCGGAGAAAAGACTTTTTCCTAAAACGGTTACTCCTGCAAATTTATTAGCTAGAGCCACATATATAATTGGAAAAACGCAGCTCAAAATTAACGATAGAACAGTCAAAACATGAAATTCTCTATTCCCAAAAGTATTTTTCTTAAAAAAGAACAAAAACAAAAATAGTAAGATTGCTATGATGGCCGTACGTGACTCTGAAATCCAAATCAAATAAATAGAAAACACTGAAAGCACAATAAAAGCCGTATTCCTTTTCCACCCTCTTATTCTACTTTCAAACAGAAAACAAATCCAATGTAGGTAAGCTGCCAATGTAAACATTGCAAACATATTGGAATTAAAAGTATTTCCAAATAAATCCGTTACAACAGTTGTCCATATATATGATATGTCAGCAGTTGCTATATAAAGTGTTAATGCCACTGCTAAAAAGAGATGAAGTCTTACATAGATGGTTTGGTTTATCTCTATATTGTTATATATCATTGCCGCCAAAATGAGGTTCATTGCCATAACTGCACTACCAAATCCCCCATGAAAGCACACTGTAATAATAATGGATGTAGCATTTAGATAAATAATCAAAAAACGTAACCGCTTACCAAGTACACGAATATTCTGCAAAAACATTAGTAAAAGCACCCCTAATGTAATGCTTAATGCCAACTGTTCAATTCCCGTATTCGAAATGTTAATAAGCGGCAAAACTGAGAGAAACGCCAAAAGTGCTATTTCAAAACCACAGATATTCTCTTTTGTTATTAAAAGTTTAAACATGTATTCATCCTCCTGTCCACTCGAAGGACAGGTTAATGAATACATATCACAGCATTTTAACACTGCGTTGGAGCAACTCTAATTTCCTGCCATATACATGTCGCCTATCTAAACTTATATGGAACCACCAGTGTCCACTCTGGCCGGAATACCAGAACTATCAACATATATGCGGCAGAAAACAGTACGATTGCGGTATTCAGTATAACTCTGTTCTTCGCACTGTGGATTTCAGACGTAACCTCTGGAACCCACAGCAGGTAAGTATAAATACCAAACATTCCTGCAATCCGTCCCCAAATTTCCATGCGCATTGAAAGCACATCAAAAACAATTGTCAGCGAGAGCATAATTGCAGCGAATCTTTGATTTTTATTGAGTTTCTTCTCTCTGAATACAATCGCTCCAACTACGGCAAAAGACAACTGAATCAACGTGTTAAAAAGTGAGGCATTGTAATTTGCGTCACTCCATTCACCTCTGAAATAGCCTGCATACTGTGGTAGCAGTTTAATCGTAACCGCCATAATGACAGAATAAGCTACAAATGCAATTCCAGCAATCCAGATTGTATTTTTGAGCATTTTGCTCGCAGTAAAGCTATTATATTCTTCTTTTTCGCTATTACTGCGAACTACTAAAATCCACGGGATAACTCCAACGATAGCCACAGTGTGGAATGTTGCGGCAAGCAGAATAAGGAGGGCAGAGATGGCTCTCTGTCCCCCCCCCCCCCCCCATTATTTTTCAACAACACCATAAATGAAACCTCCATAAGAGACAAAGCGATTGCCTGTCTCATTACATTCATCTGGGAGAAATATTCGCCCAGCAAAATATAAAGCATCATACTGATCATTGGGTTTTTAGAGAACTTATATGTAAATATACATGCTGCTCCGATGCAGATCGCTGAAGATACAATTAGCAGGATTCCTGCATTTTCTGAAAGATGATGAAGAATTTCAACATATTTTAGAAATCCAATTTCAAAGCGCCCTTTCATCAGATTAATATTTCTGATATTGTGGAAGACATTTACATATACTTTGGTATCCGCACCTATCGAAAAAGCTCGAAAGCCAGATACTGTTATCATCATCACAAAAACGATCCAGAGATAAATTTTAGCTCTTGGTCTTGACCAATGTGGTTGAATTGGCACACCCACCAAAAAAACTAATGCCACTAAAATCCAATAGATATCCACTCAAATTCCCCCATGCCTGCGAAGTAAGTTCTCATAAAGGTCTCCCAATCTCTCACCACATCCAACATCGGAAAAAACACTTTGCTTCAGTTTGCCAGAGTAAATTTTCCTATCGACTTTACGACTGAGAGCTTTCTTCAAGCGCTTTACCCAAACATTTATCGATTCACTAAGATTCACATAATCAACAAGATCTGTATATACCATTTCCTTTGTCACCGTGTCAGAAACAACCATCGGAAGCCCCATAGCTTGTGCTTCTACTCCAGTAACGGGAAGTCCTTCAAACATACTTGGTAAGAAAAAACAGTCCATTGCTTGATAAAAGTCTAGAACATCATTTCGACTTCCCAATAGTTTGATGTAATTTAACGCTCCGCATGATTCAATATACTCTTTTATCTGATTATCAAGATCACCGCTTCCAATCCACCAGTATTCGGTATCCGGCATTTCTTCATGTAGCTTCTTGATAACTTCCACTGCAAAGAATGGATTCTTTTGCTCAGCCAATCGACCAACTGTACCTATAATATATTTTCGACCCGCATTCATTTGCTCTCGGACTATTTGTCGCTTCTTTTCATCAAATCGATAGTTATCCGAAGAAATAACATTAGGGATAATATCAAACGGTTTTTGTCCAAACATTGCTTCACCAGCCAATTCTGAACATGCCGCATAATCCGTTGCCAATCCACGCAGAAGTGGTAAAAACAATCTATTTCTGACTTCTTTCTGCTGCGTCTCTCCTAATTTTGTATTGTGGCTATGTAAAATTCGCACAGGAGTTCCTTTATTCTTTGCACACCACATCATTGGAATAGAAACATGCAATGTATTATCATGCACTATATCATACTGTCCATTTTCAAGAATGCTCTGGCAAGTAGCTAAATGCTTACCCAAAGACTTAATCGATGGAAGAATAAAAATTTTGTTTCCATTTGAACGTATTTCGTTGTAGTACGGTGATGGTCTATCTGAATAAAGTGCAAAATCAATTGAAATGCTGTCTTTTTTTATTTCTCTATAGTAGTTTATAACAAAGCTAGAAACGCCATTCGCAACTCGCAAATTGGACACAAGCAGCAATACTTTTACTCTATCCATCCTGATACCTGTCAACTGGTCCTTTCAAGTGTCTTTTTTATATTCGAAGAACAGATCCCCCTCTGTACTCTTCAAACGAACTACTTTTTTACCATGTTCCTCACACCATTGCCCAACAATATCAAATCGTCCGCCACGGTGGTCTTCCCTAAGGGCAAGAATATCAAAATCAACTAATCCTAGAAAGTTTGGTTCAACTGATTCATAAACTACTACTTTATCGACGATCCTCACCTTTCATGTACGCAAAGATTTCCGGTTAACGTATTTCTACAACATCTATCCGGTTATTAAAATCTTGCAAAATAAGAGATATTGCACCCGATAAGTCTTCGCTAATATAATCCATATTTCTCTTGGTCTCTATCGTTTTTGCAAATGCAACTATTTCATATCGAATTCCTTCGCCATCAAGCTGATAAAAGAATCTTTGATTATCTTCTGGATTCTCATAACGCACTTCAAAATAATCCGTTTTCCACCAGGGGGCAGGAACGTAAATATATCCTTTTGTGCCAGTGACCACCAACTCTCCTTCTGATTTTGCTGCCTTAGCAACTTTTATTGATGCCACCGCATCAGAGTATATAAAGTCGATTTTAGTAAAAGCATCCATATTGGTAGCTTTATCCAGAAATTTCGTTGTTATCACTTTTTTCCTATAATCAACGCCTAGAATCTGAAAGACAGGAAGTAATGCAATAGGTGCCCAGTCACACATACTATTCCATTTATGAGTTAAATCAACACCTTCTCTTGAAATGCCTTCTTTTAAACTAGTACACACTGAATCAACAGAAACCACTTTTCCGATTTTTCCAGATTTCGCCAGTAAAACGAGACGCTCATATGCTGTAGAATAAGCAGTTTTGATTGCTTCCATAAGAATTTTTCCCTGCTTCTCGGCAAGAGCATACAGTTCTTCACACTCTGTACCTTTCAGGGCTATTGGAGATTCGCACAATACATGTCTTCCCGCTAACAGAGCACGCCTGATATCTTTACAATGATTTTCCGGCTTTGAAACAATATAAACTGCGTCCACCTTCGAGATTAGCTCGTCATAACTAGTCGTATAAAGCAATCCATCAAATTCAGGTTCATCAGCTGTAATAGACGAACATATACCGATCACCTCAACACCATTTACGTACTTCGATTCTGACACGAATTTTGTACGAAATGGAGCCTCTCCTACAATTCCTATGCGCAATTTACATTGCTCACTGCGCACTTCAGAACTGGAAATCCCCTCGGTTCTCGGAAGGTACACCACCTTGCAATACTCATTCAAGTAATCGAATTTTCCAACCCAATCAGAACCAACTGTGAAAATATCCACATCGTACCTGCGAATATCGTCAATTTTTTGCCCCTCATATTCCTCTACAATGATTTTGTCCGCAAGACCTGTGGCACGTACAGCCTCAATACGCTCCATCAGTGACTGCTGCACATTAATTTTTCCACGCGTTTTATCAAAGTCATCTGCCGTAACACCTACAATTAGATAATCACCCAGCGCTTTTGCGCGCTCTAATAGCTTAATATGACCATAATGAAGTAGGTCATACGTTCCGTATGTAATGACTTTTATCATATTTCAATTCCTTATAGTTCTATTGTATAGTTGTATGTTGGGTATACTTCTCCGCCCATTTTCAACTTATACTGCTCCGTCCCCCTGCACAAATCAAGACTCTTAATCTGCGTGTTATCCGCCAAATATTTAATCGTACTATCAACTAGGAGCATTCCCGGAGAGTAGAAGCCGAATTTATCATCTATGGCTAGCTTTGGAATCTCAAGAGAGCTCTTTTGATTGTTTATGTACCCATACATAAATGCCGCAACTTCTCCGTCAATCAAAAACGCAGCCACTACCCCTTCTCCTCTTCTTAACAGCCTCGTATTGAAGTCTAGAGTTTTAATTGTTAATTTACGCAAAAAGCCAACACCGTACTTTGTTTTCTGCCTGCTATAATATAACTTCAAACAGTCCTCAATTATTTTCTCATCTATATTTCCCATCATGCTAATCTGAAACTCGTGGTCCTTATTGTCACGAATTAATCGATTTCGTGCAGTCCGCAAATTCTGTTTGGTGCTTTTGCTAAGTGCCGCCTTATAGCCGTCATAATCACTGAAAGGAATTGTTGTATTATCGACAACTTCTTCTCTGGATTTTCGATAACCATCGCTCCCTACAATTATGTGTGAAACAGAATCGTTTGGCATCCAGTTCCAATGCAGCCTCTTTATTCCTTCGTTTTTCATTTGCGTAATTAAGAATGAAATTGCCTTTTCGATTTCATTCTCCGACGCATCAGAAGAATAAAAAAAGTCCACGAAATCAAACCACTCGTTAGTACCCGCAACAACTGCTTCATTCTTTCTAATGAACAACGGCGCTATCAGTATAATCTTATTCTCGACTGTAACAAGATAAAACCACATTAATCCATTTCCCTTGAGAATATTGCGAATGCGATACGGTCCATCTTTTACCTCTTTAACAACTTCAATATTGTTGCAGTAGTGCCCCCCCCCCCCCGAAATTATTATTCTTTATGATTTCTTTAACCAATCGCGTATCTCTCGTCTTCTCTAGTCGAATCACAGTAATCCCCTCCGTAGCATATCTTCAAAAGCATTCACAAGCTTAGTATTGTCCTCTTTTGTTAACGCACCAATATGACCAACACGGAAAATGGTTTCCTTCATTTCACCACCATTGGGACAAATCCAGATACCATACTCATCCTTAAGTGTTGTAAAAACATCGTAAGCCGAAACATTCAAAGGATGTAACGGCGTTACCGCATTGGACATCGATTCCGATACGATTTCAAACGGAAGTCCCTTGATTTTTTGTCTAAAATCCCGGGCAAGTTCAGAAATCTTCTTGGTTTCGCTCTCAACGCCACCTGCGGCTTCGATTTCCTTCAATCGAACATTAATCTGTCGAAGTGTTCCAACCGCTGGCGTGAAAGGAGTTTGCCCCCGTTCACTATTCTTTAGCGCGGATTTCAGGTTCAGATACATACACTTCACTTCACGGCTCTCTACCCGTTTGACAGCCTCACTCGACAGAACAATTACTGATATGCCCGGAGGGCAAGCCAATGCTTTCTGGGATCCCGTAATCATCACCTGAACGCCTAATCGCTTCATCTCAAACTCATCCGCCAGGAATGAGCTGATAGCGTCAACAACCAGAAAGATTCCATTTTTCTTACAGAACTCGCTGATTATTTCCATGTCGTAATGAACACCCGTCGATGTTTCATGAACATTGACTAAGAAGCCTGTAAAACCCTTGCCATCGTATAAATCCAACTGTTCTCTTTTTAACGCCTTACCCGGCTCCAAGCAAATCTCTTCATAGGGAATCTCATGAATTTGACACAGTTCCACAAAGCGATGTCCAAAGCTACCGCCATTTACAACCAAAACCTTGTCCGTCTTATCAAAGACATTCATAACAGTGGCTTCCATAGACGCCGTTCCAGAACCAGTAATAAAGACTACTCTGGCATTATCTTCAGCCTTTGCAAATTTTTTTATCAAATTCTCATTTTCAAGCATGACTGCCGAAAACTCAGGGGTTCTAAAGTACGGAACTTGTTCAGCGCCAATAGAGCGCACTGCATCATCCGACATTACCGGGCCAACTGTAAAATTAAGCATTCTTATTTTCTCCTTATACTCTTCCATCTGAAGTCATAATTTACTATTGCCCAAGATCTAGCACTTTAGGGCAATGAGTATATCTCTCATTTTCCGGGGGGAGCTGCATATAATTTCCAAATTCATTCCGCAAAAACGAATTCCAATTATGCGGTGCACAGATTGTCGTGTTTCCAAATTGCAATTTAATAATTGGGAAAATATCCTCATAGTTCTGCACATCCTCGGTGCAGCAATGTACATACTTGGTTTCTTCTTTATTATACTTTTGCATTGTTTTATCAACGAGGTTGTACAAGCATTTTTTGGGAACTGGAATCAGTAGACTATGAATTCCCTTTCGAATTATGTTTGCAAGATGTCTCTTTTTTTCATTTTTCTCATTTGTAGCCTGAGAAACACTTTTTGAAATAAAAAGATGCCGTGCCAGCCGTGCCCGCTTCATATGTTTTTTTCGGCATTCTTCATCATCCGCAGTTTTATCATACGGAAAAACATCAACAAATATGCCTTGATGAATAGGCATATTCTCAATGTAGTCTTCCGCAAATCTTGTACCATCTTTCCGAACTTTTGCATGATAGGTCGGCGTATTAGGATCCACAAGAAAATGCTGCAAGGTGTACCCTTTTTTCAAAACTTTTGGTGCCTCTAAGATAAAGCGATTATAATCCTTACGTAACATACAGATATCGATATCATCGTCCCATGGTATGAAACCTTTGTGGCGAACAGCACCAAGCAAAGTGCCGTAATTCGCAAAATATTGTATATCCAGTACATCACATACTCTTTCAATTTCTTTGAGAATATCTATTTCAATTTCTTGTAAGCATTTCAACTGTTCTTCTGTATAAACTGCCATCTTTATTTCCTCAACACTTTCTCAAATATAAACTTTCGAAGCCAGTTCGGCGCCAGCGCCGACCCACTACGGATCACGCAGCTCTTGATGCACTGTCCTTCTCCAATGAATCCCTGTTTCTTCATGAATTTGAACAGCCTTGCTTGTGTCTTGGCGTACTTCCAACCGCCTCTTCTTAAATACATATCCGAGCCAGCCCTCATATGGAGCAGCGGCTCATGAATGTTATGGCCCTGATACCCTGCCATCAGCATCCTTAGCCAAAGGTAATAGTCCTCCAGTAAGTAGAAATCTTGATAGGAGCCAACTGCTTCGACTGCGGACTTCTTATACATCACACAGGGGTGATTAAACGGATTACGCTTCTTTGCAAACTCTACGATTTCTGCATTCGTCTCCGGCAGCACTCGCCTCGTATCAACCGTGTTCGGATCAGTGGTAAACTCCTCCACGATGCCGGAGCAAATGCTCACCTCCGAATGTGTGTTAAACACAGCAATCTGTTTTTCACACCGATCTGGATAAGCGATGTCATCGCTGTCCATCCGGGCAACCAACTCATTTTTGCAATGCTTGATTCCCTCATTCAGCGCATTGCCAAGTCCCCCGTTTTTCGCAAGTCGGACAACATTTAATGTGTCACCCATCTCCTGCTGTTTTGTAGCAATCACGCCATCTAGCTGTTCGTTCAGCGGTCCATCGCATACCAATACGAAATCATTTGTGGAGAGCGTCTGCATTTGTATGCTCTCTATCGCCTGCTTCAGATATTCCGGCTTCTCTTTGTGATAAACCGACATAAGAACGGAGTATCCTCTGTATTCCACAACACTCATAGTCCCTCTCCGCATATCAAAGATTACAGCCCAGACTCATCTCAAAGAGTCTGAGCCGTTTTTTCTTATAAAGCTCTACTAATCGTCCTCGTCCTCAGCAGTGTGAGTCACACTGCCGCTATGTCTTGTACCGCTACACTCATCTACGCTACGATAACCCCTGCCTTTATTCCAGGTTCCACTCATTCACGCTACGGTAGCTCCCCTGCTTATACCGGATTACCCCACACGAATGAGCATCTCTGCGACCATGTGGTTATCACCATCTTGCTCACATCTGCCTTGTTATCTCCAAGACCGGGATGAAATCGCAGATGATGTTATCATCGTCAAGTCCCGAAACCGCCGTGTGAAAGTCACCGTAATCTCGGTACATCCCCTCACGGTGCAATCAGGCATAAGCTCACGAGCTACCATCGCATCCATAAAAGTGCTTTTTCGGGGCATAAAAGCCTCAATTCACACTCGTTTTGTCTTCTCTCACGCTCGAGCTCTCGGCATTTCGCACTATTGGAAGCCGCATTCCAGCCTCATACAGGACATTTTGCCGGTTTCTTATTGCGACGCTACTGTAAGAACCGCATTTATGCCCGACTCCACTCTGGGATTTTTTCAATTTTTATCAGTTTAAAATGTATGAAAACATCGATATTTAGTTGTTTTCTCCACTCATAGCAGTGGTTTGGCCCTCAGAAATTCCCTCGGTGCTTTCAGGCATGAACAAAATCTTCACCGTTGCCAGCATGATTTTCAGATCCTCAATCAAGCTGGGATGTGCAATGTACATCAGATCCATCTGCAGCTTATCGTAAGGAGTAGTGTTGTACTTGCCGTACACCTGTGCATAGCCGGTCAGACCCGCCTTGGCCTGCAGCCGCAGAGCAAACTCCGGCATTTCCTCACAATACTGGGCAGCGATTTCCGGCCGCTCCGGACGAGGACCAACAATAGATAAATCACCCCGGAGGATATTCCACAACTGCGGAAGCTCGTCTAGTCGGCAAGCACGGATGATATGACCGACCTTAGTAATTCGGTCATCCTTGTCGCCGGTGGAAAGGCGGGCCACACCATCCTTTTCGGCATCCACCCGCATGGAGCGGAACTTCAGAATCTCAAACTGCTTGCCATCCTTGGTCAGGCGCACCTGCTTGTAAAAGGCCGGACCACCATCGGACTTGACTGCAATGGCTGTAATCAGAAGCAACGGACTGAGAATCACTAGTCCAGCCAACGAAAACACAATATCCATCAAGCGCTTTACAAACAGATACTCCGGGCTTGCCATATATCGGCCCACCCGCAGAACCGGCAGATGGAACATGTGCATCGGCTGTGAACCGCTCATGATCACATCGCCCACACGAGGGATCACGAACACATTGATGCCCTGCCCCACGCAGTATTTCAGGATGATGTTGCGCTCATGGCTGTGGACACCGCTGATGAACACGCTCTGCATTCCATCCAGTAGGCTCAGGTCGTTCAGGCATTCCTCAACGTTCAAGGTCATCTTGACATCGTATTTTTTTGAAAGACCGTACTCATTGATGAGTTTTTCCAAACCATGCCGGACATCGTAGACCACCGCAGTAGGCTGAGGCGGAAAGGTCCGGAAATACCAGCTATGGGCGCATCTTGCCCACAGGGTTGCCATCACGATCTGTCCGACAATCGCCGCAATACCCGGCAGAAGATTGCAGAGCCGTCGAGACATCAGGCAGATCACGATATACAAAATGCCGTCTGTCGCCATTGCCGCCAGCACTTGCCCATAAATCAACTCCGAAATTCGCTGCAAAGACATCAAGAATGCATCGTACACTTTTCCCAGCAGGAAGAACAACACCGCAAACAGACCGATCATGGTCCAGTTGCCCCTCCAGCCAAACTTTGCATAGACCTGATACGAATAATACAGCTCCCAACAAAGTGCAAACGGAATTGTGATCATTACCAAATCGATGATTTTTACGATCTTCAACATCACATCATGCTGAAATTTTGACATAATACCCCAATAACTCCTTTAGCTTTTTCTTTTGTTCTTCGCTCAACTTTTCCGACCCGCTTTGTAGCAGCCGTTTCTGGTTATATACCCACCGGCTCAGCCAAATGCCATCCACAGTCTTGTATTTTACCGGAATATCCAGATTTCCATGCTCTTTTTTATATTCCTGCGCCAGCTTGTACCGGTGCTGCCACGGATCAGGTTTCTCCCACTGCATTCCGATGGCATCCAACAACGTAACACGCTCCGGTGACAGAACTGCATTGCTTTTTTCCGGCTTCTGATGGGCATATTGCTGCCGCCTGACCCACTTTCCGAGAGCATATCCTTCTGGTGAAACATAGCTAACAGGCACATCAAGGTTTCCGTTCGCCTCAAAGTATCGCTTTGCGGCCTGATAAACTTCGTTCCATTGCCGGTCGTTCCGGTTGCCCCAGTACATCCCGATTGTTTCCAATCGGCTGATTTGGTCGGAGGAGAGTTTTCCATTTAGATAGGCAGCACGTTGGTTGCAAAGCCACAGCCCCAATTTTTGGCCTTCTAAAGTCACATAACTCACCGGAACATTCAAATTGCCATTTTCTGCAGCGTACTCAACAGCAAGTCCATAGCCTTGTTCCCACTTTGCATCGAAAGCATTCCAACTCATGCCCAGTTCATTTAACTTTTGAATGTGTTTTTGCGACAATCTTCCATCAATGTAACTTCTCCGCATATTGATGATCCAATGTCCCAACGCAAAACCAGCATCGTCTACATATTTTTTGGGAACAAGCAGATTACCAAATTGTTCTCTATATTTTTTCACCGCTTCTAGTCCGCGATCCCATACCATATCACTCCGGCTGCTCCACTGCATCCCTATACTGTCCAGACGTGCAATTTGTTGTTGCGTCAGAATTCCGGTACGCTGTCCTGCCCGAATTCTCCGCTGAGCAATGACCCATTCGCCAAGACTCAGTCCCGCAGGAGTGGTATAACGTTTTGGAATATTCAGGTTGCCATGCTCCGCATAGTAAATGCTTGCTTCCGAAAAATAATGGTTCCAGCCAGAGGACAAGCTAGCTTGCAACCGCTCAAACAGCACCCGGCAGTCATGCACCTGCTCGACAACTTCGAACCGTTCGGTGATGATCCTATCGCCCTCACCGTTGGCATTCAGGCGGTAGACTGCCTCCTGCATCTCATTCTGTAGGCCCGCAATGCTGCACAATCCCTCAAAATTGTTGACAACATCCAGAATCAGCGGGGCTGCGGTGTCCCCAGCAGTTAGAGCTCGTCCGATCTGCTGCTTGTAGATAATGGGCGAAATCGTTGGTCGGAATAGAATGACCCCGGAAATCCCCTCCACATGGACGCCCTCGTTGAGCATGTCGATGCAAAACAGCAGCTTCAGCTTGTCGCTCTCATCCGTCTTGAAGTCGGCAAAAGCCTTGTCTGTACCGGGGTCATCCGAGTAGGCTTCGTAG
>ENA-OOXT01000343-OOXT01000343.1-human-gut-metagenome-genome-assembly--contig:-NODE-343-length-35364-cov-8.737942_pt1 | contig 35364 bp, 32 predicted proteins | sample MGYA00241590_ERZ501349 | MGnify/ENA primary metagenome ERZ501349 (study PRJEB25962, sample SAMEA2042838) | human gut metagenome | biome: human gut; feature: human-associated habitat; material: faeces...
CCGCCGGGGGAGCGGAGGTGTACCATGTGGACGCCTCCAAGGGCATGGTGGCATGGGCGAAGGAAAACGCCGTGGCTTCCGGCCTTGCCGACCGGCCCATCCACTGGATCGTGGACGACTGCGGCAAATTTATCCAGCGGGAGATCCGCCGGGGACGGCGCTATGACGGCATTATCATGGACCCGCCCAGCTATGGCCGTGGGCCAAGCGGTGAGATCTGGAAGATGGAGACCAGCTTTTATCCCTTCTTACAGGAGACGGTGAAGCTGCTGTCCGACGACCCGCTGTTCGTCATCATCAATTCGTACACCACCGGGCTTGCGCCCTCTGCCGTGGCTTACGCTTCCGACGTGGTGTTCGGGGCGGCACATGGCGGCAAAACGGCTGCCGGTGAGCTGGGACTGCCGGTGAAGCAGTCCGGACTGGTTCTTCCCTGCGGTGCCACCGGACGGTGGACGCCGTAACAAATAGGAGGATGCCTGATTTGAGCGACATAATTTCTGTAGAGCATCTGGCATACACGTACCCGGGCGTGGAGGACACGCCCGGTGTTCCCGTGTTTGCGGATTTGAATCTGACCATTGAAGAAGGCAGCTTTGTGGCCGTTCTCGGCACCAACGGCTGCGGAAAATCCACCCTTGCCAAGCATTTCAACGCCATTCTGCTTCCCTCCGGGGGAAAGGTCTACGTCTGCGGCATCGATACCGCCAACGAAGACCGGCTGATCACCATCCGCCGGAACGTGGGCATGGTATTCCAGAACCCGGACAACCAGATCGTGGCGAATGTGGTGGAGGAGGACGTTGCTTTCGGCCCTGAGAATCTGGGCATTGCCAGCCCGGAAATTCGCCGCAGAGTGGACAGCGCCCTGAAACAGGTGGACATGTACGAGTACCGCACCCACGCGCCCCATTTGCTGTCCGGCGGACAGAAGCAGCGCATTGCCATTGCGGGCGTGATCGCCATGGAGCCGAAGTGCATCGTTCTGGACGAACCCACCGCCATGCTTGACCCAAGAGGACGCCGAGAGGTGATCGACACCATCGGACGGCTGAACCGGGAGAAGGGCATCACGGTGGTTCTGATCACCCACCACATGGACGAAGCGGCCAAAGCGCAGCGCGTCGTGGTGCTGGACAAGGGCAAGGTCGCGGCGGACGGCACGCCGAAGGAGGTCTTCTCCCAGGTGGAGCTGCTGCACGACATCGGACTTGCCGCACCGGAGACGGTGGAGCTGTGCTGGGAGCTGAATCAGGAGGGCTTTGACCTTCCGCTGGATAAATTAGACCCGAAAGAATGCGCGCAGGCACTTTACGATATGGTGATGGCCTGACCCGCTGGGAGGTATTTTCTTGAAACCCATTCTGGAAGTGAAGAATCTCACTTATATTTACAGCGCCGGGACGCCCTTTGAGCATAAGGCGCTGGATGACATATCTTTTTCCGTGGAGCGGGGAGAGTTTATTGGCATCATCGGCCACACCGGCTCCGGAAAATCCACCCTGATGCAGCAGCTGAACGGGCTGCTGAAGCCCACCTCCGGCACGGTGCTGCTGGACGGGCAGGACATCTGGTCGGACAAGAAGCTGACCCGGCAGGCGCGGTTCCGGGTAGGGCTGGTGTTCCAGTACCCGGAGTATCAGCTGTTTGAGGAAACCGTGTACAAGGACATTGCCTTCGGCCCCAAGAACATGGGGCTGTCAGCGGAGGAAGTCGATCGCCGCGTCCGGGAAGCCGCCGGGTTCGTGGGGCTTACGGAGCAGCAGCTGGAGGTTTCACCCTTTGACCTTTCCGGCGGCCAGAAGCGCCGGGTCGCCATTGCGGGCGTCATTGCCATGGAGCCGGAAGTTCTCATTCTGGACGAACCCACCGCTGGCCTTGACCCCGTGGGACGCTCGGAAATTCTGGGCAATATTCAGTCCTACCGCAAGGCGAAGAACGCCACGATCATGATGGTTTCCCACTCCATGGAGGACGTGGCGCGGCTGACGGATCGCCTGCTGGTGATGAACGGCTCCAAGCTTGCCATGGACGCGCCCCCCGCGCAGGTTTTTACCCACGCTGAGGAACTGACCCAAATGGGACTGAACATACCCCAGGTGACCCAGGTCTTCCTGGAGCTGAAAAAGCTGGGGCTGGACGTGAAGAACGTCTACACCATCGAGCAGGCCGCGGCGGAGATCAGGCGGCTCAAGGAGGGGAACCGCCATGCTTAAAGACATTACCCTCGGCCAGTATTTCCCGGGCAATTCCGTCATTCACCGCCTCGACCCAAGAACAAAGCTCATTGTTCTGGTCGTATACATGGTGACGCTTTTCGTTGCCTCCGGCTGGGTATCCTACGGCGTGCTGCTCCTGTTCCTGCTGACAGTAATCAAAATTTCCGCCATTCCGGGAAAATCCATCGTCCGGGGCATGAAGCCGCTGGTGATGATCCTTGTTTTCACCGGCGTGCTGAATCTGTTTTTTAACAAGGACGGCAGGGTGCTGGTGGATTTCTGGGGCATTACCATCACCACCGGCGGCGCGGAGCGTGCGGCCTTTATGCTGGTGCGTATTCTGATGCTGGTCACTGCGACCTTCCTGCTGACCTACACCACCTCGCCCATCTCCCTGACGGACGGGCTGGAAAGTCTGATGAACCCCCTGAAGGTTATCAAGGTGCCTGTCCATGAGCTGTCCATGATGATGTGCATTGCCCTGCGGTTCATCCCCACGCTGATCGAGGAAACGGATAAGATCATGTCCGCCCAGAAAGCCCGTGGTGCGGACTTTGAAAGCGGCAAGCTGATGGAGCGGGCAAAGGCGCTGATCCCCATTCTGGTGCCGCTGTTTATCAGTGCGTTCCGCCGTGCGGACGAGCTGGCCACCGCCATGGAGTGCCGCTGCTATCAGGGCGGCGAGGGGAGAACCAAGATGAAGCAGCTGCATTATCAGCGTAACGACTTTGCCGCGTTCGGCGCGGCGGCGCTGCTGACAGCGGCGGTCATTATTCTGAAAAAGTTTGGTATGTGAGGGAAATATGCGCAATATCGCCCTGTTTTTGACTTATCTCGGCACCCATTACCACGGCTGGCAGGTGCAGAAAAATCTGCCCACCGTAGCGGAGACCATGGAGAAGGCCGCCGCCATGGTGGTTGGGCATCCGGTGCATATGACCGGCTGCGGCCGGACGGACGCGGGTGTTCATGCGCGGGTGTACGTGGCGAATTTCCGCACGTCCTCCACCATCCCGGTGGAGCGGCTGCCCTATGCGCTGAATACCCACCTTCCCTGCGACATCGTGGTGACAAAAGCCTTTGAGGTTCATGAGAATTTCAACGCCATCGGCTCCTGCGCCCGGAAGGAATACACCTATCAGATTTACAATTCCCGGCTTAAGAATCCGTTTTATGTCAACCGTGCATGGTTTTACCCCCGGCACTTAGACGAGAACGTGATGCAGGCGGCGGCGAGCCAGTTCGTGGGAACCCACGATTTTGCCGCCGTAAGAAGCGTCGGCACGGATGTCAAATCCACCGTCCGCACTGTATACTATTACAATGTGGAGCGGCAGGGGGAGCTTGTCACTCTCAGGGTCTGCGCCAACGGTTTCCTTTACAACATGGCGCGGGCCATGGCGGGGACGGTGGTCTACGCCGCCGAGGGAAAGATACGCCCGGAGGAGATCGGCGAAATTCTGGCCTCTGGCAACCGCACCGCCGCAGGCCCGACAGTCCCGGCGGGAGGGCTGTACATGACCCGTCTGTGGTATGACGATGGAATCGAACAATTTGAGGTCGGAAGCGACGGAACAAGATAACCGTTATTCTGTCAAACAGGAGTGTAGTTTATGGAATTTGGTTCGCTGGAAGAGGTAGAGGTTCGCCATCTGTGGAAACATGAGCAATACGATTTTTCCAACTGGTTAGCCAGACCGGAAAGCATAGAACGGCTCAATGATGTTCTTGGGCTTACCCTGACGGATGTGAAAAAGGAAGTCTTTGTAGGCGCTTACCGCTGCGACCTTGTTGCAAAAGATGAAACAACGGGAACAAAGGTCATCATTGAAAATCAGCTGGAAGCGTCCAATCACGACCATCTGGGAAAAATCATTACTTACGCTTCCGGGCTGGACGCCAAGGTGATCGTCTGGATCGTGACGCAGGCGAGAGAGGAACACCGAAGCGCAATCGAATGGCTAAACAACAATACGGGAAATGACATAGGCTTTTTCCTGATCGAGCTTCACGCCTACCGTATCGGGGATTCCCTTCCGGCACCCAAATTTGAAATCATTGAAAAACCGAACGGATTTATCAAGTATTCCAAAGAAAACAGCGACAACAATGAGATCAACAAATCTCAGTCAGAGCGTCTGGCGTTCTGGACACGGTTCAACGAGATGGTCGCGGCGAAGGGCAAGCCCTTCAATATCAGAAATGCGACCACCGATCATTGGTACAATGTTGCGATTGGTACAAGTGAAGCTTGCGTTTCCATAAATCTGGTCAACAAGCTTTCCAGAGTTACGGTTGAGATTTATATTGCCGACAATAAAAATCTGTTTGATTATCTGGCTGAGCGTAAGGACGAAATTGAAAATGCGCTGGGATTCCCTATGGAGTGGGTGCGGCTGGACAATAAGAAGGCGTCCAGAATTAAGTACGCAATACCGGGGCTGAATTTTGATGACCATTCCAACTATGATGCTTTGATGGACAAAATTATCGAAAAGGTTATCGTTCTGAAAAAGGTGTTCCCGGAGTATATCGCACAATTCTGATGCGTTCATAATTTGTTTTACCTTTTTCAGACGCAATATGCTATACTGCACCGAAAAGGAGTGAGCGTTATGCAGCCAAAAATGTGCAGCAAATGTAAGAAAAATATCGCCGTTGTGTTTATTACCAAAGTTGAAAACGGCGTTACCATGAATGAAGGCTACTGCCTGAAATGTGCCCGGAGTCTGGGAATTCCCCAGATCGATCAGGCCGTGAAGCAGATGGGCATTTCCGACGAAGATCTGGATATGCTCAGCGACGAAATGAGCAGCATGTTCGGCCAGAAGGACGACAGCGACAGCTCTGACGACGATGAGATCGACAGCCAGACCGCCACGTTCCCGCTGCTGAACCAGCTTTTCGGCGGCAGCAATACCCCCGCGCCCCAGCCCCGTCCTTCCAGAAAGGAAGAAGGAGAGCCGAAGGAAAAGAAAAAGTCCAAGCGGCATAAATTTCTGGACAGCTATTGCATGGACTTGACCGGCCGCGCCCGGGAGGGTAAGCTGGATAAGGTCATCGGCCGGGATGTGGAGACGGAGCGGGTCATCCAGATCCTCAACCGCCGCCAGAAGAACAACCCCTGTCTCATCGGCGAACCCGGCGTGGGCAAAACCGCCATTGCCGAGGGACTTGCCCAGCGGATTGCGGCAGGGGATGTCCCCTATAAGCTGCGGGATAAGGAGGTATTCCTGCTTGACCTTACCGCGCTGGTGGCAGGTACCCAGTTCCGCGGGCAGTTTGAAAGCCGCATGAAGAGCCTGATCGGCGAGATCAAGGAGTGCGGCAACATCATTCTGGTCATTGACGAAGTCCACAATCTGGTGGGCGCGGGAGACGCGGAGGGCAGCATGAACGCCGCCAACATCCTGAAACCTGCTCTGTCCCGGGGAGAGATTCAGGTCATCGGCGCGACGACCTTCGCCGAGTACCGCAAGTATATTGAAAAGGACGCGGCTCTGGAGCGCCGTTTCCAGCCCGTCACCGTGGCGGAACCCACCATCGCCGAAGCAAGCCAGATCATGCAGGGCATTGCCAAATCCTACGCCGAATTCCACGGGGTGGAGATTTCCCCGGAAATCGCCCACCAGTGCGTCGTCCTCTCCGAGCGCTACATCACCGACCGGTTCCTGCCGGATAAGGCTATCGACCTGCTGGACGAAGCCTGTTCCGACGTCAACCTGCAATGCAAGGAAATTTCCCAGCTTGCCGAGCTGAAAAAGGAACGGGACGACTACGAGCTGGAACTGCGGATGCTCAACGAAAATACGGAGAATCAGGACTATGAGCGTCTGGCGCTGATCCGCAGCAAGCTGATGCAGCTGGCGGCAAAGATCGAGGAGCTGGAAAAGCTGCCCAAGCCCGCCGTGACCATGGAGAATCTGGCGCGGATCATTGAGCTGTGGACGAAAATTCCTGCGTCCAAGATCAAGGCGCAGGAGTACGAGCAGATCAAGGGGCTGAGCGACCGCCTGAAAACCCACATCGTCGGCCAGGACGAGGCGGTGGACGCCGTGTCCCGCGCCATCCGCCGCAACCGGGTGGGCATTTCCCCCAAGAAGCGGCCCGTGTCCTTTATCTTTGTCGGCCCCACCGGCGTGGGTAAGACGGAGCTGGTCAAGCAGCTGGCGAGTGATCTGTTTGACAATGTGGACAGCCTGATTCGGCTGGACATGTCGGAATATATGGAGAAGCACACCGTCTCCAAGCTCATCGGTTCGCCTCCCGGCTATGTTGGCTATGACGAGGCCGGACAGCTGACGGAGAAGATCCGCCGCCGTCCCTACAGCATCGTGCTGTTCGATGAAATCGAAAAAGCGCACCCGGATGTGCTGAACATTCTGCTTCAGGTGCTGGATGATGGACGCATTACGGACGCCCAGGGCAGGGTGGTGAACTTTGAGAACACCATCATCGTCATGACCTCCAACGCCGGTTCCGAAGGCAGTGTGGGCGGCATGGGCTTTGGCCGCAGCGACGGCGACAAGGTGAAGGAAAAGACCATGAAGGCATTGCAGGGCTTCCTGCGGCCGGAATTCCTCAACCGCGTGGACGAGATCATCACCTTCAACCATCTGACGGAAGAAAACTTCCTTGGCATCGCGGACATCATGCTCAAGGAGCTGCAAGAGAGCCTTTCTACCCGTGGCCTGACCCTTTCCTGGGACGACGATCTGCGCCGCCTGCTGGTCAAAAAGGCCTATTCCGTGACCTATGGCGCGAGAAATCTCCGCCGCACCATCCAGAAGGAACTGGAAGACCCGATTTCCGAAGCAATCATTGACAGTTTTGAGCATCCCATTTCCGCCATCCGCATCCGGGTGGAGGGAGAGACCGTCAAGCTGGACATTACCTGACATATGGGAGGGGAAAAATCCCCTCCCATTTTTTCACGAATGCTGTAAGATTTTCCCCATTCCCGCGTCTAATGGGTGTAGGAGGTGAGGCCGTGACGGAGTTTGAACAAATATACCGGGCGTATTTTCAGGATGTGGAGCTGTACCTGCGGGCAATCAGTCATAACGAAAGTCTTGCGGAGGAGCTGACGGAACAGGTATTCTTTCAGGCGTTGAATGCTCTGCCGAAATTCCGGGGCGACTGCGATATCCGTACCTGGTTATGCTCCATGGCGAGAAACGCCTATCTCAGCCATCTGCGCAAGGAGCGCCCATCCCAGCCCATCGACGAGCTGGAAATCAGCGACCCGAAGCAGGCGGTGGAGGAACAGATCATGGACGCTCAGCAGGCCATGGCCGTTCACCGGGTGCTTCACGACCTGCCGGAACCCTATAAGGAGGTTTTCTCCCTGCGGGTCTTCGGGCAGCTTTCCTTTGGTGACATCGGAAGCCTGTTCGGACGCACGGCAAACTGGGCCTGTGTGACCTACCACCGGGCAAGGCAGAAAATACGGGATGAAATGGGGGAATATGTATGAAACTATCCTGTAATGTGATCCGGGATCTGCTCCCGCTGTATGCGGAAAATCTGACCAGCGAAGAGAGCAACGCCCTCGTGGACGAGCATCTGTGCGGGTGCGACGAATGCGCGAAGCAGCTGGGGATACTGAAAAAAGCCCAGGCGATTCCGGTGGAAACAGACGCGCCGGGACTGAAAAAGATCAGAAAGGCCATTGTGCGCCGCCGGGTTTTAGCGGTGACCATGGCTGTGATGCTGGTGATCACGCTCGTGCTGGGCGCGACGTTCCTCTGGGAAGCGCCGGTCTGGCTGGACGCAGATCAGGCGGTGAAGGAAGTCATGAAGATGGAGGACGGCAGCATCCGTATCTACTATACGGACATTATTCAGGGAATCAGCAGTGAGGACGACATGGCCGGAAACAGGGGCACTCTGTGCTGGAGCTCATGGGGCAGGGTATACTTCGGGGAGCAAATGCCCCCTGACCCTTATGTTACGCCGGATGACGCGGGGGGAACCACAGCCTACAGCTGCTACGGTGACCCCACTTTGCCGGAAGAATTGCAGGAACTGGATGCCGCGCGGAACAATTATTGGTATATCAGCCCCAAGAATGGCAGGGCGGAGGTGCTTCTGCTGAAAGGGGAGGGGGACGTGGAAGCCCCTGAGGAGCCGCTTCTGACGGTCAGTCACAACGGGGCGATCTCCTGCGTCGTTCTCGCGGTCATGGCAATTATTTTGGCGATTCTGGCGTACCGTTTCAGAAAGCACCGGGGCGCCCCATGGCTGACCCATGGCGCCGCTCTTGCCGGGTGCGGGTGTGTGTCGCTTCTGGTCGTTTCCGGCGGGCAGTTTGTGGAGTTTTACGGCGACTACACGGCGCATGTGAGCAACGCCTGCATTTTGCTGATACCGATGTTCCTTACGGCGGTGTGCGCCATCCGTCTGCAAAAGCTGAAAGCGCAGGATAAGGGTTTATGAGGAAACATCCCGGAAGGACAGCCTTCCGGGATGTTCTGCGTTAACTAGTCAAAGAACCTCGTTCATTTTGTCCTCGACCTTCCAGGCAAGGTCTTCGGCCTTATTGGCGGCTTTTGCCGCCACGCGCCGCACGGGATTCTGCCTGGACATCATCAGAACCGCTACCGCACCCGCAGCAGCGCCAAGACCGGCGGAAAGCATCCATCCTTTTGCGTTCATAAATTCTCCCTCCCTTCACAGGTAGTATACCCCAAAGGAAAAAAATCAGGACTGGAAGGTTTTTATCTTTGCAGATGGAAAAAGTTGTGATACAATAAACAAAAAACATGCCGGAGGCGGGATTATGTCTATTGATATATTACAAGAAAAGATTCGCAAGCTGAAGAATCCTTCCATGGTGGAGCTGATGCTGCCCCTGGCTGCTCTGCCGCCCCGGTATGCTCACGACGCTAAAGGGTACGGTGAATTCTGCCGGGACTTGCTCGGCGGGTTGAAAGGGATCATCCCGGCAGTTCGGCTGAGCTTCGGCGTGTTTGCCCTTCTGGGCGGCGATGGCTTGCAGGAGCTGGCGCAGACGCTGAACACCGCCCGGAACATGGGCTATTACACGGTGCTGGATGCGCCGGAACTGCTCAGCCCGACCGCAGCCCAGATAACGTCGGAAGCGTTTTTCGGCGGGGAAACCGACTATCCCTGTGACGGGCTGGTCGTTTCCGGATACTTGGGCAGCGATATCATCAAGCCCTTCCTGCCCGGCTGCCGGGAGGGGAAGAAGGACTTGTTCGTGGCAGCGCGCACCGGAAATAAATCCGCTCCGGAATTGCAGGACTTGCTCTGCGGCTCCCGGCTGGTGCATACGGTGGCGGTGGATTTGATAAACCGGTTCGCGCCGGAGGCAGTGGGAAAGCTGGGCTATTCCCGAATCGGCGCGCTGACGGCGGCAAGCTCTGCCGAAAGTCTGCGCAGTCTTCGCGGCAAGTATCCACGGGTGTTTTTCCTCGTGGACGGCTACGATTCCCCCAGCGCCAATGCCAAAAACTGCTCTTACGCCTTTGACAGGTTGGGGCACGGCGCGGTGGTGTGCGCGGGGGAGACGATCACCTGCGCATGGAAGCAGGCACAGTCCGACGGCGGGGATTTTCTGGAGCAGGCCGTGGCTGCCGCCGAAAGAATGAAGAAAAATCTGACGAGATATGTAACGATTCTTTAAGGAGGAAACGTGATGCGTCGAACTGACCGGGAAGTGACCGACCCCGCCGAGATCACGGAGATGATGACCCGCTGCGAGGTGCTTCATCTGGCGCTGAACACGGACACAGTACCCTACATTCTCCCCGTGAACTTCGAATGGAGCCGGACGGAATGACCCTGTACATCCACGGTGCGCGGGAGGGGACGAAGTATGCTCTGATAGAAAAGGACAACCGCGCCGGCTTTGAGCTGGACTGTACCCACGGTCTGGTTCTGGAAAATGGGGCGTGTTCCATCAACTACGAAAGCGTCATCGGCTGGGGCTATCTGGAGGATGTGGCCGAGCCGGAGGAAAAGCGCAGGGCACTGGATTTGATCATGAAGCAGTACCGGGGCGAGGATTTCCCATACAGCACTGCCGTGATTCCCAAAACCCGTGTACTTCGTCTGCGGGTGCAGGCGCGGACGGCGAAACGGAGACGCATGGGATAATATGTACCGGGGCGAACTGCCCCGGGGTGTTATCGGACACCAGCTGTACCCTGACGGGCGGCGGTGTTTTCCGTAATGTCGTCCATCCCGTCCAGAGGGCCGTTGCCGTTGTCGATGGTGGCGTTGGTAGAAGGCTCAACGCTGGGCATCGTGGTGGGCGCGGTGGTAGCCCGGGTCGTCTCAGTGGTCGCGGCGGTAGGCGTCGTGGTGGGAACGGTAGTGTTTCTGCTGGGGTCCTGGTTGGTGCAGCCGCAGCCGGTAAACAGCGCCGCGGTAAGGACGAGAACCAGTACGAGAATGGCATATTTTTTCATGTTTTTACCTCCAAATGAATCTTGCTTCAAACGTATTATTTCCCGTATGCCGGGGTTTACGCTGGTAATAATACCCAGTTTTCTGCAACTTTATAAGAGCAAACACTTTTTCTTCCGTTTCCTGCGAAGTGGACGTTTTCTTTATTTTCTTTTGCAAGTTAGCATATGATAACTCGCAAAATCGGATTTTCTGAAATTTTTTGTTGCTTTTTCTTGCATAGACATGTATAATGAAAGGGAACAAAAAAATGAAGGAGAGTTCTGCGCTATGAAGAAGCTCGCTGCTAAGAAAAATGTGGAGTGCATGGCATGTCTGCAATGCGTCGCCGCCTGTTCCGAGGCGTTCTATAAGGAATTTGACGAGGAGAAGAGCTGTGTCCGCATCGTGGCCAAGGGTGCCGGCGCCAAGCCCAATACCTGCATTCAGTGCGGCAAGTGTATGCGTACCTGTGAGCACGAAGCCATCACCCAGAACCCCAAGACCGGCGTGTACATGATCAACAAGAAGAAGTGCGTCAGCTGCGGCAAGTGCGCCGAAGCCTGCCCCATGCACGTGATCGTGTTCAAGGAAGGCAGCCCTGCCTCCAAGTGCATTGCCTGCGGCATCTGCGTCAAAGCATGCCCTATGGAACTGCTGGAAATCGTGGAGAAATAAGTCAAGCAACCGGATGGGCAGCCTTTGGCTGCCCATCTTTCCATTTTTAAGAAAAGGCTAAAAATGAAAAACAGACTTGTAATCTCGGCGGCATCATGGTATAATGCAAATCAGTATGTTTAGAAACATTCATCCCTAGGAGGAACGACATGAGCGGACGCTATGAAAGAAAAAAGCCACAGAACCAAAGTACGGGCGGCTGGAAGAAGACCGTTCTGATCGTGGTTCTGGTTATTGTAGTTTTAATTGCTGCGCTGGTAGTTGCGGGTGTGGTGTATTACAACTCCATGCTCAATAAAATGAATCAGGTGCAGGTGCCGACCATCAGCCGAACCGAACCGACGACGGAGCCGGTGGAGACGACGGCTGCTACGGAAGCGACAGCTGCCACGGTGGAGACGACGGCTGCTACCGAGCCGCATGTTGCTTCCAGCGCGGACTATATCAATATTCTTCTGGTTGGTCAGGCTGCCCGTGAGGGAGAGGCTGAACGGTTTGCCGATACCATGATCCTGTGTACGGTGAATACATACGAAAAAACCGTGACGCTGACCTCACTGCTCCGGGATACGCTGGTTCAGTATCCCAACTATACGGATACCAACGGAAAGAAGCACAGCGGCGGCAAGATCAAGCTTACCAGCATCTACCACAACGGCTACATCTGCACCAACAGCACGGCGGATGCCATGGGCCTGATGAATCAGACGCTGTATTCCAACTTCGGCATTGAAGTTGACTACGATGTGGAGATCGACTTTGACGCATTTATCAAGGCAATCAATCTGCTGGGCGGTATTAATGTTGAGCTGACTGCGGCGGAAGCCAACTATCTCAACGACTTCCATGACCGCTATTACTACGAGGTGAAGGAAGGCAAAAACTGGCTGGACGGCTCTACCGCCCTTGCTTACGTCCGTATGCGGAAGGCGGAGGGCGACGGCGAAAGCGACATCAAGCGTACCGCCCGTCAGCGTCAGTTTATGGAGGCATTGCTGGCCAAAGTCAAGAAGATGAGCCTTTCCGACGTGCAGAATCTGGCAAATGAGGTTTTGCCGCTGGTGTCCGTGAGCATGACCAATTCCCAGATCACGGATCTGCTTATGAAGATGCTGCCCATGCTGTCCGGTCTGGAAATCAAATCCAGCGGCACCTGCCCGGTGCGTGCCAGAGGCTACTCGTGGGGAGATATGGTGGACATCTACGGAGACGGTCAAATCCACAGTGTCATGCTGTACGATAAGGACAAGAACGTGGCCTACATGCGGGCGATCACCGAGGGCGAGGGCGAGATCCCCGAGACGGTGCCGATTCAGGACTAAGTTGTAATGGAAGAATTGCGGGAAAGCGGTGCTTTCCCGCAATTTCTTTCTGCGGGGCATTTGTTACATAAATTTCATGTTTGTCATAATTGCAAACCGCCGGGGAATATGCTATACTGTACTATAGTTTACACCCGGAGGCGTTTATGACTGAGTTGACTGAATTCCAGCGGAAACTCTCCGCTTTACTGCCCGATGTGGAGCTTCGGTTTGAAGAAGCTCTGGCAAAGCATACCTCCTTTCGCATCGGCGGAGACGCCGAGGTAATGGCGTTTCCCAAAACCAAAATCGAACTGGCGGATATCCTGAAAGCCTGCGCCAAGCTGAACTGCAAATGCGCCATTCTGGGCGCGGGAACCAACGTGCTGGCGCCGGATGAGGGTGTCCGGGGGCTGGTGGTCTGCCTGAAGGATTGCCTTGGCGGCATGGAACGGCTGGACGAGACCCACATTCGGGTGATGGCGGGCGTGACCATGGCACGGGCGGCGGTGAACGCTGCGAACATGGGTCTCACCGGTATGGAATTCGCCCACGGCATACCGGGAACCGTCGGCGGCGGCGTGTATATGAACGCCGGGGCTTACGGCGGCGAGATTTGCCAGATCTGCGAAAGTGTTGAGGTCATGGATTTGGACGGCAATCTTTCCCGTCTGTCCAACGCCGAGATGGCCTTCTCCTATCGTCACAGTGCGCTGGAAAACCGGACGGGAATCGTGGTCAGCGCGGTTTTTGCCCTGAAAAGGGGAAACTCGGAAGAAATCTGGGCAAAAATGAAGGAGCTGATTGCCCGCCGTACCGCTTCCCAGCCGTTGGGCGTTCCTTCGGCCGGTTCTGCATTCAAACGCCCGACGGGCGGTTATGCGGCGGCGCTGATCGAAGAAGCGGGACTGAAGGGCTATCAGGTAGGCGGCGCGGCGATCTCCGCGAAGCACGCCGGGTTTGCCGTCAATCTGGGCGGCGCGACGGCGGCGGATGTGAAGGCTCTGCTGTCCCAGGTGTCCGAGCAGGTCTATCAGAAAAGCGGCATCCGGTTGGAGCCGGAGGTTCGCATCTGGTAATGTATAGATAACATTCGGAAAGGTGGTCTCCCCATGGCAAGCTCTTTTTCCTCTGCCGCCAAGGCGGAGGTCTGCCGGATTATGCCCCAGAAACATTGCTGCGCTCTGGCGGAGTGCTTTGGCGTTCTGCTGTTTGCCAACAATTTCTCCGCTGACGGTATTAAAATCATCACCGAAAGCCGGGATTTTGCTTATATTCTGCCGAAGTTGTTCAAAAAAGCGTTTGATCTGTCCTTCGACAGCTACCCCAGCCTTGCGTCGCCGGGAAAGCTGGTGTTCCAGATATGGGACAGCGATAAAATCGAGACGATCATGGAAGCCTTCGGCTTTGACGCGCAGGACACACTGGCGCTCCATGTGAACCTGCCGGTTGTGGAGGAGGACTGCTGCAAGGCGTCGTTCCTCCGGGGTGCGTTCCTCGCCGGGGGAAGCGTCACCGACCCGGGGAAGGGCTATCATATGGAGCTGGCGACGACTCACCAGAGCGTTGCCCGGGAGACGGATTCGCTGATGCGGGAGGTCATGGGCTTTTCCCCAAAGATGGCCAGCCGAAGCGGGGGACAGGTGCTGTACCTGAAGCACAGCGAGCTGATCTCCGATTTTCTCACGTTCCTCGGCGCACCGGTGGCGGCCATGGGCATTATGGAAGCCCGGCTGGAAAAGGAACTGAACAACAAAGTCAACCGCCGCTGCAACTGCGACGACGCCAACACCTCCAAGGTGGTGGAGGCCGCGCAGGAACAGCTTGCGGCAATTCGCATGATAAGAGAGACGGGCGCGATGGATAAATTGCCCGAAAAGCTCAGACGGGCGGCGATTGCCAGAGAGGAAAACCCCTCCGCGTCATTGTCCGAGCTGGCGGGAATGATGGAGCCGCCCATTACGAAGCCCGCCATGGGCAGCCGTATGCGGCGGTTGCTGGAGCTGGCGGAAGAGGTGAAGGCATGAGCTTTGTACATTTGCATGTCCATACGGAATACAGCTTACTGGACGGTGCATGCCGCATTGACGGCATTATGGATCGTGTCAAGGAGCTGGGGCAGACCGCCATTGCCATCACCGACCACGGCGTGATGTACGGCTGTATTGACTTTTATAAAGCCGCCAAAGCCGCCGGAATCAAGCCCATCATCGGCTGCGAGGTCTACGTCGCCCGCCGGGGCATGGCCGATCGCGTTCATGGAATTGATAACGACCCCTACCATCTGGTGCTTCTGTGCGAAAACCGAAAGGGGTACGAAAACCTCTGCTATCTGGTGTCGGAAGCCTTTATCCACGGCTTTTACGGCAAGCCCAGAATCGACCTTCAGCTGCTCCAGCAGCACCACGAGGGGCTGATCGCCCTGTCCGCGTGCCTTGCCGGTGCCATTCCGCAGTACCTGATGGAAGAAGACTACGATTCCGCGAAGGAATACGCAAAAAAGATGTCCGGCATTTTCGGGGAGGGGAATTTCTTTCTGGAAATGCAGGATCACGGCATTCCGGAGCAGCGTCCGGTAAATCAGGGTATCCAGCGCCTTGCCCGGGAGCTGGGACTGCCGTTGGTGGTGACCAACGACGCCCACTACCTGCGCAAAGAGGACGCAGAAATGCAGGACGTCCTGCTGTGCATCCAGACCGGCAAGACCGTGGACGACACCAACCGGATGAAATTCCAGACGCAGGAGTTCTACCTCAAGAGCGAAGACGAGATGAAAGGTCTGTTCCCCGGCTGCGAGGAAGCCTTTGAAAACACCGTCCGCATTGCCGAGCGGTGCAATCTGGAATTTACCTTCCACGAATATCATCTGCCCTCTTACCCGGTACCGGAGGGGTATACGGACGAGGAATATTTCCGTAAGCTGTGCGCTGAGGGCTTTGCCGAGCGGTATCCTGACGCGCCCGAAGCATACCGGGAGCGGCTGGAATATGAGATCGGCGTCATCAGTCGGATGGGTTATGTAAACTACTATCTCATCGTCTGGGACTTTATCCACTACGCCAAGGTCAACGGCATTCCCGTGGGGCCGGGACGCGGTTCCGGTGCGGCTTCCATTGTGGCATACTGTATGCACATCACGGAAGTCGACCCCATGAAGTATAACCTCATTTTCGAGCGGTTTCTCAACCCGGAACGGGTGAGTATGCCGGATTTCGATACGGATTTCAGCCCGGAGCGTCGGGGCGAGGTCATGGAATACGTCATGGAGAAATACGGCGCGGATCATGTTGCCCAGATCGTCACCTTTGGCACCATGGCCGCCCGGGGCGCCATCCGGGACGTTGGCCGGGCGCTGAACTTCTCCTACGCGGAGACGGATGTGGTGGCCAAGCTGGTGCCCACCATGCCGCTCCACCTGACGCTGGCGGAGGCTATGAAGATTTCCCCCAAACTCAAGGAGATGTACGACGGCGACCAGCGGGTCAAAACGCTCATCGACACGGCTATGCGTCTGGAGGGAATGCCCCGGAATACGTCCACCCACGCCGCCGGCGTGGTCATCACGGCGCAGCCGGTCAATACCTATGTACCGCTGTCCCGGAACGACGATACCGTGGTCACCCAGTACACCATGACCACAATTGAAGAGTTGGGACTTCTGAAAATGGACTTTCTGGGTCTGCGGAACCTGTCGGTGATTCAGGACGCGGAAGCGCTGGCGCGGCAGGAAAATCCCAATTTTCAGATTGCAAAAGTGCCGGACAACGACCCGGAGACCTTTGCTATGCTGGCCGAGGGCAAGACGCAAGGCGTTTTCCAGATGGAATCCACCGGCATGACCGGGGTGTGCGTCAGCATGAAGCCCACCTCCATCGAAGACCTGACAGCTATCGTGGCGCTCTACCGCCCCGGCCCTATGGAATCCATTCCCAAGTTCGTTGAAAATAAGTTCAACCCCGGGAAAGTGACTTACAAAACGCCCCTTCTGGAGCCAATTCTGAAGGTGACCTACGGCTGTATCGTCTATCAGGAGCAGGTCATTGAGATTTTCCGGACTTTGGGCGGCTACTCCATGGGTCAGGCGGACAACATCCGTCGGGCAATTTCCAAGAAAAAGCAGAAGATCATTGACGCCGAGCGGAAGACCTTCGTTTACGGCGACCGGGAACAGAAAATCGACGGCTGTATCGCTCGGGGCGTACCCGAGGCGGTGGCACAGTCGATTTACGACGAAATTGTGGATTTCGCCAACTACGCCTTCAACAAGGCCCACGCGGTGTGCTATGCCGTGGTCGCTTACCAGACGGCCTACCTCAAGTGCCACTATCCAAGGCAGTACATGGCGGCGCTGATGACCTCCGTTCTGGACTCCGCGACCAAAATCTCCGGTTATATCGCCGAGTGCAGGGAGCTGGGAATCCCGGTTCTGCCGCCGGACATCAACCATTCCGAGGATTACTTCACCGTCGAGGGCGACGCCATCCGCTTCGGCCTCGGCGCGGTGAAAAACGTAGGCCGCGGTCTTATCCGTTCCATGGCGGCCAAACGGGCGGAGGGCGGCGCTTTCCGCTCTCTGGAAGATTTTCTGGAACGGATGGGGGAGGGCGAGCTGAACAAGCGCGCCGTGGAAAACTTTATAAAATGCGGCGCGATGGACTGCTTCGGCTATCATCGCAGCGAGCTTCTGGCAGTGTACGACCAGATGATGGACAGCGTGTCCGCCTCCCGGAAGAAGAATCTGGAAGGGCAGATGGGTCTGTTCGCCATGCTGGACGAGGACGACGAGGCGGGCAAGGTGCCGATCCCCAAGCTCAAGGAGCTTGACAAGGGGGAGCTTCTCTCCATGGAGAAGGAGACCACCGGCATCTACATTTCCGGCCATCCCATGGACGATTACCGGCCGTACCTGCGCAACACCCACGTTGTCCATATCGGCAGCCTTATGGAAGAGGACAACGGCTTTCAGGACGACCAGATCATCAGCGTTGCGGGTATTGTCCAGACCGTGAAAATGAAGACCACCCGGAACAATTCCATGATGGCGTATGTCACGGTAGAAGACGATACCGCGTCTATAGAGATGCTGGCATTTTCCAATGTGCTGGATCAGTACGGCGGCTACCTCCGGGAAAACAGCGCCGTGGTCATCACCGGGCGGCTGTCCCTCCGGGACGATAAGGAGCCGCAGATCGTCATCAACCGTGCCCGCCCCATTTCGGACTACGCCGACGGCAGCGCGCCGCCAGAGCAGCCGCAGAATGTGAATAAGAGCGGCACATTGTACCTTCGGCTTCCCGGGGAGGAAGGGATGCTGTATCCTAAGATCCGGTGCATTCTGAACATGTTCCCCGGCGAAAGCAAGGCTGTGCTGTTCTTTGCGGACACCGGCCGGCGCAGGGGCACGCAGTGCTGCATCCGGGAAAGTATGCTTTCTGAGCTGAAAAATGTGCTCGGAGAAGCAAATGTTGTGCTGAAATAGCTTTTCTTTTAGAACATATTGTGGTATAATAATCAATCAAGAGGAGTTGATGCCGTGAAAAAGCGAATATGGCTGTTTCCGCTGCTTATCCTCGCGTCGCTTTTGCTGACCGGCTGCGCCTTGCAGACGGTGGATGAAATGTATGCGCTGCCAAAGCGCTCGAAGGAGTATGACAGCCTGCAATCCGCCATCGATTCCGCCATGTACGGCCTGAGCTACTCCGCACCGGTCTCCGGAGAAAACCAGCAGACGGTGCAGATGGCAGATCTGGACGGCGACGGCGTGGAGGAATATATCGTCTTTGCGCAGGGAAACTCTGCCAACCCTTTGCAGGTGCTGATTTTCCGGCAGGAGGAGGACGGCACGTGCCGCCTGATGGAGGTCATCCAGAGCAATGGCTCCGCCTTTGAGCAGGTGGAATACGTGCAGATGGACAACGCCCCCGGCTACGAGCTGGTGGTCGGGCGGCAGCTCAGCGATCAGGTGCTGCGCAGTGTGTCGGTGTACTCCTTTTCCAGCGGCAGCGCCGAGCAGCTGATGATGGTGGGCTACTCCAAATTTATTACCTGCGACTTGAATGACGACGGATGCAGCGAGCTGATGGTCATTCTTCCCGGTGAATCGGAAACCGGGACAGGCTCTGCGGTGCTGTACCGGATGCAGGACGGCAATATTGAACGTTCGGTGGAGGTCAACGTGTCGGAGGACGCGACCCACATCCGGCGGATCACGGTGGGACGGCTGCTGGGCGGAACGCCCGCGGTGTTCGTCGCCAGCGCGGTGAATAACAGCGCCATCGTAACCGACGTATTTGCCTGGAGAAACGACCGCTTTTCCAATATTTCCTATTCCCGGGAGTCGGACACCAGCGTCCAGACCTTGCGGAACTATTACGTCTACGCCGAGGACATCGACGGCGACGGCGTGATGGAGCTTCCCAGCCTGATCACCATGAAGCGTGTCTTCCCGGAACAGGAGGGCAAGCAGAAGTTCCTCATCCGCTGGTTCGCCATGGATCTGGAGGGCAGGGAAATGGACAAGTTCTTTACCTTCCACAATTACTTAGGCGGCTGGTACATGCAGCTGGCGAGCAGCTGGGCGCCGCGGGTGTCGGTGGAGCAGGAGGGCGGTAAGTATACGTTCTATGTATGGGATGAGGACTACCGGGAAGCCTCCGACGTGTTCTCCATCTACGTACTCACCGGCGGAAGCCGGGAGGAAGACGCCACGGTGGACGGCCGGTTTGCCTTCTATCGTGCGGAGGGTGTGGTCTATGCCGCAAAGCTGGAAGCGAATGCGGCGGAATTCGGCATTACAGAGAATCAACTTATCAACAACTTCCATCTGATTCAGCAGGATTGGAAAACGGGAGAGACTTGAGGGGTGTCATATGAAAAAAGTATTGATTATGGAAGATGAACTGAATATCCGAAGCTTTGTGGTCATTAACCTGAAGCGGGCGGGGTACGATGCCATCGAGGCGGGGAACGGTCAGGAGGCGCTGGACGCCATTGCCGAGACCCCGGACATTGGCGTTGCCATTCTGGATATTATGGTGCCGGGGGACATGGACGGCTTTGAGGTCTGCCGCCGTATCCGCGCCTCCAACAAGCAGATGGGCATTATCATGCTCACTGCCCGCACGCAGGAGATGGACAAGGTCACCGGCCTGATGACCGGCGCGGACGACTATGTCACCAAGCCCTTTTCTCCCGCCGAGCTGACTGCCCGCATTGACGCGCTGTACCGCCGTATCGGCGGCGACAGCTCAGCAAGCTCCGAGCTGCTGACCCAGGGACCCTTCGTGATGAACACCCGCAACCATACCCTGGAAAAGAATGGGAACCGTATCCGCCTGACCCAGGTGGAGTACGCGATCCTGAAGCTGTTCATGCAGAATCCGGGTAGAGCGCTTTCCCGTGAGGACATTCTCTCTGCTGTCTGGGGACGGGATTACGAGGGCGAGCTGAAGATCGTGGACGTGAACATCCGCCGTCTCCGCCTGAAAATCGAAGACGATACTTCCAATCCCACCTATATCACCACGGTCTGGGGTCTGGGCTACAAGTGGGGCGCCTAACCCGGAATGAACATGAAGTCCATGAAAAAGACGGGCGGCCTGCGAAGACGCTGGCTGCTGAACACCGTCGGCGTTGTCTTCGCCCTGGGGCTGGTGTGCGTGATGGCGGTAACGGCGTCCTACGCCACCTACTACTACTCCAACATGCAGTCTGACATGGAAAACCGGGCGAAAACCACTACGGATTTTTTTGCCGACTATATCAATCAGGACTACGGTGACTACTACCAGTCCTGTATCACCTATGCCAAGACCTTTGAGGACAAGGGCAAAATTGAGCTGCAATTTATCAACAATCAGGGCAGTCTCGTGGCGTCCTCCTATGGCCCCTGGGCGGGGCCGTCTCCCAGCACGTCGGATATCTGGGACGCCATCAGCATCCGGGACAAAAGCTCCTACATCGGCCGCGACCCGGACACCGGAGAACGCATCATGGCGGTTTCCTGCCCCATGATCTATTCCAACGGCGAGGTCATCGGCGTACTGCGCTACGTGACCTCCACCCGACTGGTGAACAGGCAGATCATTCTGGTGTGCTTGGTTTGCTGCTTTGTGCTGACGGTGGTGCTGGCGGTGGTGCTGCTTAGCAGCGGCTACTGCATCCGCTCCATCTTAAATCCTGTGGCGGAGATCACGGAAAAAGCCCAGAGAATCGCCTCCGGCAGCTACGGCGTCCAGATTCAGACACCCTTCAAGGATGAGATCGGAGATCTGGCGGACACCATCAATGAAATGTCCACAAAAATCGCCCAGAACGAAAAAATGCAGGCGGAGTTCGTCTCCCAGCTGTCCCATGAGCTGCGCACCCCTCTGACCGTTATCAACGGATGGAGCGAGACGCTGCTGGCCGGAGACGACCTGAACGACGACACCCGGCAGGGCATGAAGATCATTTCCAGCGAGGCCAAGCGCCTGACGGAAATGGTCATGGATCTGCTGGACTTCACCCGGATGCAGGACGGCCGCATGACGCTGGCCGTGGAAATGACGGACATCCGGGGCGAATTCGAGGACACGGTGTATATGTACGGCGGCCGTCTGGCACAGGACGGCATTCAGCTGGTCTATCTGGACAACGACGAGGACATTCCGGAAATTCCCTGCGACCCCCAGCGGATGCGGCAGGTGTTCCTGAATCTTCTGGACAACGCCGCCAAGCATGGCGGCTCGGGCAAGCGTATTGAGGCCTCCATGTCCTATGACGGCAAAGATGTGATCGTCTATATCCGGGACTTTGGCCCCGGCATTCCGGAGGACGAGCTGCCGCTGGTGAAGAAAAAATTCTACAAGGGCAGCTCCAGCGTCCGGGGCACGGGCATTGGCCTTGCGGTGTGCGACGAGATCGTGGAAATGCACGGCGGCACGCTGACGCTGGAAAACGCCGAGGGCGGCGGCACGCTGGTGACCATCCGTCTTCCGGCGGAACATTAAGGAGAAACCATGGCAAACAAAGAAACCGAGAACTGTGAAAAATTCAAGACCATGATCGGCGGTCAGGCACTGATCGAGGGCATCATGATGCGCGGCCCGGAGAAGGACGCTATCGTCATCCGGGGCAAGGACGGCTTGACCGTGGAGGTTTCGCCGCGGAAGCTGAATCCGCCCGGCTCATGGAAAAACTGGCCGTTTATCCGGGGCATTTTCAACTTCTTCGACGCGCAGATCGTGGGCGTGAAGGCGCTGCTAAGGTCTGCTGATCTGGCTCCCGACGAAATGCAGGAGGAGCCGTCCAAATTTGACAAGTGGCTGGAAAAGAAGCTGGGAAGCGAAGCCTTTCAGAAGGCCATCGTGGGCATTGCCGTGGCCATGGGACTGCTGCTTTCCATCGGCCTGTTTTTCCTGCTGCCCATGGTCATCGGCGGATTTTTTGACAAAATCATTACCAGTACGCTGCTTCTGAATCTGGTGGAGGGCGTCATCCGCATGGTGATCTTCATGGCCTATATGATTCTGGTGTCCCGGATGCCGGATATGAAGCGGGTGTTTTCCTACCATGGCGCGGAGCACAAGACCATCCGCTGCTACGAGGCAAGACTACCCCTGACGGTGGAAAATGTGCGCAAAATGACCCGGCTGCACCCCCGGTGCGGCACCAGCTTCCTTCTGGTGGTCATGGTGATCTCCATTCTTGTGTTTTCCATCGCGTCGTCAGCGCTGCTGGCGATCTTCCCCGGACTGGAAACCATCCGCGGCACCTTCGGTTATCGGATGCTGATGATCGTCTTCAAGCTGCTGCTCCTGCCGGTGGTGGTGGGCATCACCTACGAGATCAACCGCTGGTGCGGAAGAAACGACAACGCTTTTACCCGGGCGCTTTCTGCGCCGGGCATGTGGATGCAGCATTTTACCACCAACGAGCCGGACGACTCCATGATTGAGGTGGGCATTGCGGCGGTACAGGCCGTGCTGCCGGAGAAGGAGGGTTCTGATCGTTGGTGAAGCAATACGGCCAGCTGTATCTGGACACCCGCCATGCGCTGCTGGAAACCGAGGACGTCCAGACGGCGGGGATGATGGCGCGGCAGCTGCTGTGCCATTTTTCCGGGAAAAGTCCGGAAGCCATTCTGGCAGACCGTGACCTGTATGCGTCCGAGCAGGTTTGCCGGGATATGAGCCGCGCCGTCCGGCGGCTGCTGGACGGGGAGCCGCTGGCCTATGTGCTGGGGGAGTGGGAGTTTTACGGCCTACCCCTTCGGGTGACGCCGGATGTGCTGATTCCCCGGGACGATACCTGCGCCGTGGCCGAGCTTGCCATCCGCAAGGCGCTGTTTTTGGAGCAGGATCCCCGGATTCTGGATTTGTGCTGCGGTTCCGGCTGCATCGGCCTTGCCATTGCCAGCCGGGTCAAGGACGCGAAGGTGACGCTGGCAGATTTGAGCATGGAGGCGTTGGCCATCGCCAAGGAAAACACCGGCCTGAACCGTCTCGGCGGGCGGGTGCGGTGCGTTCAGGCGGACGCCACGAAGAAAGCCCCGGCATTTCTCGGGAAATATGATATGATCGTCTCCAACCCGCCCTATGTTACCGGGGCGGAAATGCAGGTGCTTCCCCACAGCGTCAAGGATTTTGAACCGGCAATGGCGCTTTACGGCGGGGAGGATGGCCTGGACTTCTACCGCGCCATCGTGGAGAACTACACGCCCGCGCTGAAGAAGGGCGGATTTGTCTGCTTCGAGTTCGGCATGGGACAGGGAGACGATGTGTGCCGGATTCTGGAAGAAAATGGGTATACCATTCTGGAACGAACCAGAGATTATAATGACAGAGAACGTGCCGTGCTTGCCCAGTACGGCAGGAAGGAAGATTGATTATGGCTACAAAGAAAACGGTTTATGAAGCCCCCGCCCCCGCGTCGGACAAGAAAAAGGCATTGCAGACGGCCCTTGCCCAGATCGACAAGAACTTTGGTAAGGGCACGGTCATGCGTCTGGGCGACCGCCCGGAGATGAACGTGGAGGCCATCCCCACCGGCTCTCTGGCGCTGGATGCGGCGCTGGGTATCGGCGGCGTGCCCAAGGGCAGAATCATTGAGATTTACGGCCCCGAATCCTCCGGTAAGACCACGCTGGCGCTGCACATTCTGGCAGAAGCCCAGAAGCGGGGCGGCGAAGTGGCCTTCGTGGACGCGGAACATGCCCTTGACCCCGTGTATGCCGCCGCGCTGGGCGTGGATACGGATAATCTGCTGGTGTCCCAGCCCGATACCGGCGAGCAGGCGCTGGAGATTACCGACGCGCTGGTTCGCTCCGGCGCGGTGGACGCGGTGGTCGTGGACTCCGTGGCTGCGCTGGTTCCCAAGCAGGAAATCGAGGGCGAAATGGGCGACACCTTTGTCGGCCTGCAGGCACGTCTGATGTCTCAGGCGCTGCGGAAGCTGGCAGGCACCATCGCCAAGACCAACTGTGTGGTCATTTTCATCAACCAGCTGCGTATGAAGATCGGCGTGATGTACGGCAACCCGGAGACCACCACCGGCGGCAACGCGCTGAAATTCTATTCCTCCGTCCGTCTGGACGTGCGCCGCATTGAGTCCATCAAAGAGGGCAATAACGTCATCGGCAACAAGACCCGCGTCAAGGTGGTCAAGAACAAGGTCGCGCCCCCCTTCCGGGAAGCCGTGTTTGAGATTCTCTACGGCAAGGGCATTTCCAAGTGGGGCGAGCTGGTGGATCTGGCGGTTCAGCTGGACATCATCCAGAAGAGCGGCAGCTGGTTCTCCATGGGCGACGAGCGCATCGGTCAGGGCGCGAACTCCGTGAAGGATTACCTCATCGCCAACCCCGACATCGCCGAGAAGGTGGAAGCCGAGGTGCGGGAGAACCTGTGGAAGCTGAACAACGGCGCACCCAAAGCCCCCGCCAAGGCCGCCGATAAAGCGGTAGCCGTCAGCGCCGACGATTTCGACGATGAAGGTTGAGTCCCTGAAAACGGCTCCGGACCGGGCAGGGCGCTATTGGGTGACCTTTGACGACGGCAGCAAAATGGGACTGTATCGCCAGACGGTGGAGGATTTCGCACTCTATTCCGGCAAAGAGCTGGACGAGCAGGAGGCGGAAGCCCTCCGCACCGCCGCCGGGCAGATGTCCGCCAAAATGCGGGCAGTCCGCATTGTCTCCGCGGCCAGCGTTTCCCGCCGGGATTTGGAAGCCCGGCTGGTGCGCAAGGGGGAGGACCCCCAACAGGCCAAAGAGGCAGTTGCATGGATGGAAGATCTGCATCTGGTAGACGACCGGGCGACGGCGGAGCAGGTGGTCAGTTCCTGCATCTCCAAGGGCTACGGCTTGATGCGCGCCAAGCAGGCGCTTTACGAGAAACGTATCCCCAAGGAATACTGGGACGAGGCACTTGCGGACTACCCAGACCAGACGGAGAAAATCACGGCGTTTCTGAAAAGCCGTCTGGACGCGGACTCCGATGAAAAGCAGGTCAGGCGTGCCGTGGACGCGCTGATCCGCCGGGGTCACAGTTACGGGACCATCCGGCGTGCGCTGAATGCGCTTTCCTTTGACACAGAAGATTTTCAGGAGGAATTCTGAATTATGGCAAATATTGGTTTTATCTCCCTCGGCTGCGCCAAGAATCAGGTGGACTGCGAGCGGATGATGTATCGGGTGCAGGAGGCGGGACATACCGTCAAGTCGGATGTGGTCGGCAGCGACGTGGTGGTCATCAACACCTGCGGCTTTATCGACTCGGCGAAATCCGAAGCCATCGACTACATTTTGCAGACCGCCGCCCTGAAGGCGGAAGGCCTGGTGGGCAAAATTCTGGTCACCGGCTGCCTGTCCCAGCGATATCAGGGGGACATTCTGAAGGAAATGCCCGAGGTGGACGGCATTCTGGGTACCGGCAGCTACACGGAAATCGTTCCCGCCATCGAAAAGCTCCTGAATGGGGAGCAGGTGGTGGACTTCGGCTCCATCGACGCACCGGAAGTGGAAACGGGACGCATCATGACCACGGCGGGACACTACGCCTTTATCAAAATCGCCGAGGGCTGCGACAACCACTGCTCCTACTGCGTCATTCCCTCCCTTCGGGGCAAATACCGCAGCCGCCAGATGGACGACGTGCTTTACGAAGCCCGGATGCTGGCGGACAGCGGCGTGAAGGAGCTGATCGTGGTCGCGCAGGACACCAGCCGTTACGGCACAGACTTGCCCGGGCATAAGCGCCTGTTGCCGGAGCTTCTGCGGAAGCTCTGCGAGATCGACGGACTGCACTGGATTCGCGTCCACTACGTCTATCCCGACGAAATCGACGATGAATTCATTCAGGTCATGGCCTCCGAGCCGAAGATCGTCAAATATCTGGATATCCCCATCCAGCACTGCAACAGCAAAATTTTGAAGCTGATGAACCGCCGGGGCGACGGGGAGTTTCTGAAAGCCCTGTTCGCAAGGCTGAGAGCCGGAATTCCCGGACTGGTCATCCGCACCAGCCTGATCACCGGCCTGCCCGGTGAGGGGGAGGAAGAATTCGGCGAGCTGTGCGATTTCCTGCGGGAGGAACGTCTGGAGCGCGTCGGCGCGTTCGCGTTCTCGCCGGAGGAAGGCACCCCTGCCGCGCAGATGGAGCACGTGGACACGGACACCGCCGTCAAGCGGGCGGAGATCGTGGAAATGCTGCAATCGGAGATCATGGACGCCTACAACGCCGAAAAGCTGGGCAAGACCATGGAGGTTCTGGTGGACGGCTACGACGAGGAAAGCGGGCAGTTCTACGGCCGCACTTTTGCCGACTCCCCGGACATCGACGGCCGGGTCTGGATTGCGTCCGACGAGCCTGTTCACGAGGGCGATTTTGTCATGGTAAAAATTGACGGCTGCACCGACGGCGATCTGTGCGGCTATGTAGTGGAGGAAGAGGCATGACGCTGGCAAGTAAAATCACGCTGGTGAGGGTGGCAATGATCCCGGCGTTTATGGTGACCATGTACTTATCCGGCGGCGCGCCGGGAATGTGGATGTACATTTCCCTCGCCATTTTTATCGTTGCCAGCCTGACGGATTCTTTAGACGGCTACATTGCCCGGCATTACAATCAGGTCACGGATTTTGGAAAATTCCTTGACCCATTGGCTGACAAGCTGCTGGTGATCGCCGCCATGTGTATGTTCTGCCAGTGGGGCGTGTTTCCCGCGTGGGCGCTGATGATCGTGCTGACACGGGAATTTGCCGTAACGGGACTGCGGCTGATCGCCGTCCAGAAGGGGCACGTGATCGCCGCCGGATGGAGCGGCAAAGTCAAGACCGCCAGCACCATGGTGGGGCTTTGCGTCATGATGGCGCTGCCCGGTGTGGCTGTGCTCAACTGGGTCGTTATCGGCATCATTGTCCTCACCACGGTTTACTCCGGCGTGGAATATTTTATCCAGAACTGGAAATGCCTGTGGAGCTGAAAAACGAAGCGCTGTCATCCCGCTGCGGCGGGATGACAGCATTTTTGTGAAAAATAATCTGCCATGCAACATTTTGACCCATTGAATCGTTTCTTATCTGAGAGGAGGGGAAGGCAAATGCCTACTTTGCTGCGCACCAACAAAGAAATCATGGAAATCTATGACCGCCAGGTAGACACCGTTTACCGTGTCTGCTATGCATACATGAAAAACGCCCCGGAAGCAGAGGATATGACCCAGGAGACCTTCCTGCGGCTGATGTCCAACGGAAAGCCTTTTGCAGACCAACGCCACGAAAAGGCGTGGCTCATTATCACGGCGTCAAACCTTTGCAAGGACACCCTGAAAAAGTGGTGGCGAAAAAATGAGAACATAGACGATTACACGTCCCTGCCCCAGGAGCGGACGGAGACGGGAAACGACGTGCTGGACGCCATTCTGGCGCTGCCCCAGGACTACAAGGACGTCGTCTATCTGTACTACTACGAGGGATACACCACTGCGGAAATTGCTGCCCATCAGAACTGTCCGGAAAGCACCGTCCGCAGCCGCCTGTCCCGGGCAAGAAAGCAGCTTATGACTATGTTAGGAGGTGCTGACAGATGAAAAGTCAAGTGATTTGTGACGCCTTGAACACGGTCAACCCCACGCCTGCCCAGAGAGCCAGAATGCGCGCGGCTCTGGAAGCCCAGCTTCCCGCCGAAAAGCCCCATCGTCGGGGCGCACATCAGCAGAAGGCATCGTCTCAGCGCTGGTGGACGATCATTCCCGCCGCCGCGGCGCTGTTTGCGGTGGTGCTGCTGGGCATTTTTGTCCTCGGACGGACGGATAAGACTCCGCCGTCCATGTCCAATGTTCCTACCGAGCCGCTGACGCTGGAAAGCCTGCTATCCTCGGCGAATTACAAGGCCAGCATGGAGATCAAGGACTATGTCCAGAGCTGCAACGCCACTGGCGATGTAGACGAGACCCTCTCCGAAGCGTACCGCGCCTATGGCTGCCGGAATACGGAAATGGCGCAGAAGGTGGACGAAATCTGCACGAAATACGGCCTGAACAAGGTTGGAGACGGAATTTCCCCGGATACCACCGAAGAAATGTTCACCGCGCTGAATGTCAGAAGCATGGTCAAAGCCTCCGGGAACGGGGACGTGACCACCAGCAATCCCAGCTATTCCGCCGACGGCAATTTTGAATTCTGGGGCGCGACCACGGTCAGCGGCGTAGACTACGCAATAGAATACCGGGCGTACCGCGCCATGAAGCAGACCCTCTCCACGGCCTATTGGGAAATCGAGAATACGAGCGACTACCAGTGGTCGAACTATGTCACCACCGCCGGGACGGATGTCCTCATTGCCGTGGGGCAGAACAATTCCCTCGTGCTGACGGACACCGGCGACTCCGTTGTCGTGATCGTTGTGATGAACGCCACGACGGGGGACACCCAGACGGGAAAGGCGACGCTGGAAGCCTTTGCCAACACCTTTGACCTGTCCCTCGCCCCGAGAACCCAGAACGCCCCCGTTGAAACCACCGCACCCACCGAGAACGGTACCGCGATTCCGGAAGCCTACCAGCCGGTTATCGCCAAATATGTCACCGCCCTTACGGAACACTGGGGCGGGGAGGCATGCAGCAACGCGGACATCAGCATTCTGGTGAGCTACGCAACCTCCCCCAGCGAGCTGGGCTATGCGCTCCTTGATCTGGACAATGACGGCACGGACGAGCTTATCATCGCCAACGACGCCGAACGGCAGGTCATTTACGACCTGTATTCTCTGGTGGACGGCAAGCTGGTGCATGTGTTCACCGGCTGGGATCGGAATTCCTATGAGCTGCGGGAAGGTTTCCGCATTCTGAACATCGGGTCGAACGGCGCGGCGTCCGCAGACTATGTGTACTGCCACCTGAGCAATGGGCAGCTGGTCACGGACAGCCTTATCCGGTTTGATGCGGCGACAGACCCGGATCACCCCTGGTTCCGGGGAACGGGCGAGAATGATCTTGCGCCGATCACCGACGAAAACTGGTCGGAGGACGAAATTTACAGTGCCTCCGCCAGCCTTCCCATTGCAATTACATCATTCGCAGACGACAGTGCCGGGAGTTATGACCCGGCACTGGCTGATTATGAAGGATATCTTTCCACCATCGACACGAGTTCCATAAAATACTATGCGCTACGTGATCTGGACGGCGACGGACAGGACGAATTGCTGCTGTATAATTCAGGAGAAACTTTGATGAAGGTGGCCGCAATTCAAAATGGCACTGCGCAGGAGATTTTGTCCGGCAATGTGCTTGATCTTTGCGAAGGCAATGTTCTGGAAGCATGGGAAGGCGGTTCCGGCGCGGAAAAGCGGACGTATTACCGGGTGGAAAACCACACAGCAGTTCCGTTTGAGTGCATTATTTATAATATCGATGAAAACCAATGCTACCGGGACAATAATTACGACTTTTATGAAGAAGATTTGACGCCCATCACTGAGGAAGAGTATAATCGGGTCGTTAACACTTATCCCGGTATGTCCTTCTGGGATTGTAACCCAAAGCCGCTTGAGAAAATGAATTCCGCAGACAGCAGTGCGGCGGAAGATGCCCAGCTGTTGGCCAATTACGGGGGATATCTTTCTTCAATCGACACGTATTGGATAAAATACTACGCGCTTCGTGATCTGGACGGCGACGGGCAGGATGAACTGTTGCTGTTTAACAGGGACAAGACGCTTAGCAATGTGGCCGGCGTTCTAAACGGCACCGCGCGGGAAATTCTGAGCGGAAGTTCGCTTTATTTGTGCGCGGGAAATGTTCTGGAGTACTGGGGCGAGGGTTCCGGCGGAAGCGGCTGTACCTATTATCAGGTGGAAAACAAAACGGCTGTTCCGATAGAGAGTATTACTTACCACGGCAATAATGACCAATGGTATCGGGACAGAGATTTTGACTTTATGAAAGAAGACCTGACACCCATCACGAATGAGGAATATCAGCGCATCGTGGACTCCTATCCCCGCATGACCATGAGCGATTGCAACGCGAGGGCACTCCCGGAAATATAACCTGACGAAGGCGGGCGAAAGCGTCCACCTTCGATTTTGACTGGATTTTTCCGTTTTGATGTGATATAATGTCCGCGCATTTCAACATACAAGCGAGGGAAAACCATGAATGATAAGGAAATCGGCGAGATCCGGCGGCATCTGCGGCGGGATCGCAGCAATATCACGGCCATTTACGGCTGCTATGTGAACGACAACAAGGAGGTCATCTCCGAGTTCCGCCAGAGTACCGGCATCATGCCGGAGAATGAGTCCGACAAATATTTTGCCCTTCTGCGCCGCTCTCTTTCCGGCGCCATCGGCAAGAATCTCATTGACATCGCCTTCAAGACAAGTCAGGTGGCAGGCTCCCCGGAGCATAAAATGCTCATGGATCTGCGGGAGACCAAGCTGGCGGACGACGCGCTTCGCCGGGAATTCTGCCAGAAGATCATCGACACCGTTACCATCGAGGGCAATTACCTGATTCTGCTGTGCTGCGACAGCTACGACGTTCCCTTCAAGAGCAAGGACGGCGATTCTCAGGCGGACAATTCCGACGAGACCTACACCTTCATCCTCTGCACCATCTGCCCCGTCAAGCAGACCAAGGCGAATCTTCACTATGTCCCGGAGGAAAAGCTGTTCCACGACGGCGCGATGAACCAGATGGTCTCCGCCCCCGCGCTGGGATTCCTGTTCCCGGCCTTTGACGACCGGGCGACCAACATCTATAACGCCCTGTACTACACCCACGACATCACGGCGTCTCAGGACGCGCTGATCGAGGCGGTGTTCAACACCCCGGTGCCCCAGCCCGCCGCCGAGCAGAAGAAGTCCTTCGAGGCGCTGCTCACCACGTCCCTGGGGGAGGATTGCAGTCTGGACGTGGTGCAGACCGTTCACGACCAGCTGTGCCAGCGCATCGAGCTGCACAAGGAGAGCAAAGTGCCGGAGCCGCTGATGATCTCCAAGGAGGACGTGAAGGAGGTGCTGACCTCCTGCGGCGTTTCCCAGGAGCATCTGGCCAAATTCAGCGTGGACTACGACGAGACCTTCGGCTTCGAGGCCGACCTGCACCCCAAGAACATCATTGACAACAAGCATTTTGAGGTGAAGACCCCGGATGTGGTCATCAAGGTAGACCCCGCCCGGAGCGACCTGATCGAGACTCGCGTCATCGGCGGCGTGAAGTACATTCTGATCTCCGCCGACGAGAATGTGGAGGTCAACGGCGTTAATATTAACATTGCTGATTCCGAAAAGGAAACGGCCACTGTCTGAGCGAAAAAATTTGCCCTGCACCGGAAGGTGCAGGGCAAACCTATGTAATTTACTTTTTGGAATTTTCCACGGCACCGACGATGATATCGACACACTGGTCAATGCCGAGGACGCCGGAATTCAGGCAGATGTCATAATTCTGGGACTGACCCCAAGTGCGGCCGGTGTAGTGCTGATAGTTCACGCGGCGGCGCTTATCCTTCTCGTTCAGACGCGCCTCCGGACTCTTGTCGGACTCACCGTACAGACGGACGATGCGGTCGGCGCGGAAGGCCATATCCGCGAAAATGAAGGTATGCAGCGCATCGGGACGATCCTTCAGAATGTAGTCCGCGTTCCGGCCGACGATGACGCAGGGGCCTTTCTCCGCCAGCTGAAGAATCACGCTGCACTGGATATTCCACAGGAAATCGGCTGTGGACAGGCCGTTCATCACGCCGGGAACGCCCTGGGGGGCGAAAGCGTAGGAAAACAGACTGCTGCTGGGGGAATGCTCGCCGTGCTCTTCCACAAATTTGGGGGCGAAGCCGGACTCCAGTGCGACCTGATTGACCAGCTCCTTGTCATAGAAGGGAATACCCAGACGCTCAGCGACCTTGTGGCCGATGGTGCGTCCGCCGGAACCAAATTCACGGCTGATGGTGATGATTTTCTTTTCCATAAAGAACCTCCTTCGGAGAATGCAGTGGCTTCTCCTACTGTTATTATAGTAAAAATGCTGTCAAATGTCAAGAATTGGTTCGCTTATTTGGCAGAATTGCCGACGGTGCTACCTCAGAGCGGCTTGCTGCCGCCGTATACCCGGTCAATTTCTTTCAGAATGTCTGCGTCGGCGGGGCAGAAAGTGAAATTTTTCGTTTCGCAGGGGTGAATCCAGCGCAGGGCGTTGTGTTCCAGCGCCTGGGGGACGCCCTCGGAAATAACGCAGTGAAACAGCGTCAGGCGGATGAAAATGTCCGGGTATTTGTGTTCGACCTGCATGAACCGGTCGCGGACGTCCAGCTTGACGGCCAGTTCCTCCATGCACTCCCGCTGGAGCGCCTGAGGCAGCGTTTCGCCCGCTTCCACTTTGCCGCCGGGGAATTCCCAGAGCAGTCCACGCGCCTTGTTTTCCGGGCGCTGGCAGATCAGAAATTTGTCTTTGTCCCAGATCAGCCCCGCCACGACCTCGATTGCCTTTCTGCGGGTCAGAACCATGGCGGAAATGGGGGAGACGGAAACCGTTCCGGACACCGTTTCCATGGTTTCCGTTCCGGCGCGGCCGTCCCGGATGTTCACGTTCCAATGTCCATCCGGCAGGGAAACGGAGACGGGCTGGGCGTCGGCGTTGAAGACGGCGAAAATCTCCCCCTCCGGCTCGTCGATACGGAACGCCACACAGTGTTCATTTTCACAGTACACCGGGTGGACACAGCGCTGAACATCCTCCCGTGTGGACAGATGAAGCGCCGCGTGGGCTTTCCGGAACGCAATCAGGCCCTTATAGTAGCTGAGAACGTCCTGATATTCCGGCTTGTCCAGAGTCGCCCATTTCAGGGAATTGACGCTGTCCGGGGAGCGATAGCTGTTGTCGTCAAAGCCGCCGTGCTTCCCGGGCTTGGTGCGGAGCATTTCCTCACCGGCTTGCAGGAAGGGGACGCCCTGCGAGAGCATATAAAACGCGGCGGCGAGGTTGTTCATCCGAATCCGGGATTCAACGGGCGCGTCCGGGGCAGTGAGGGCGATACGGTCAAAGAGAGTGGTATTGTCGTGGCAGGAGGCGTAATTCACGCACTGATTGGGCTGAGCCGCCCAGGACGGCATTCCAATGAAGCAGGCTTCCAGCGCTTCTTTGGACACGACCGCCCCGGCGACGAACCCCGGCGCGGTGCTTTCAAAGGTAGTCCCGCGAAGCAGGTCGCGGATGGTGTCGCTGAAAAAGCCGAAGCCGGGAACCATCGCGGAATTGGTCTGCACCGCCAGCCGGACACCGGGCTTGGTCAGCTCGGTCTTCATATCCCAGCCCTCACCGTAGAAAATCACGTTGGGGTGCTTTTGATGGACGGCGACCATGATCTCGTTGATGGTCACGGTGTCGATCAGACTGGCGATATCGAAGCGGAAGCCGTCCATGTGGTATTCGTCCGCCCAGTAGCAGACGGAATCCACGATGTACTTGCGTACCATGCTCCGCTCGGAAGCGGTGTCGTTGCCGCAGAAGGAGCCGTTGGAGTATTTGCCGTCACAGCTGATGCGGCTGAAATAGCCGGGGACGATCTGGTTGATGCAGAACGCCCCTGCGTCATAAACGTGGTTGTATACTACGTCCATGACCACACTCAGGCCGTTGTCGTGGAGCGCCTTGACCATCTGCTTCACCTCCGCCACACGGACAGCGCCGTGAAACGGATCGGTGGCGTAAGACCCTTCGGGGACGTTGTAATTCAGCGGGTCGTAGCCCCAGTTGTATTGGGGATGGCGGCGGCTTTCGTCGGTAAAGCCGAAGTCATACATCGGCAGGAGGTGGACATGGGTGATGCCCAGCGCCTTGATGTGGTCAAGACCGGTGGGGTGGCCGCCCCGGGTCTTTGTGCCGGTTTCGGTGAGGCCCAGAAATTTGCCCTTGTGCGCAATATGGGCGCTGGGGGCAGAGGACAGGTCGCGGACGTGCAGCTCGTAAATTACGGCGTCGGTGATGGACTTACCGGCGTGGGGGTCTGCATCGGTGTCCCACTGCGGGGGATTGACGGAAGCCAAGTCCAGAATCATCCCCCGGCAGCCGTTGACGCCGGTGGTTCTTGCATAGGGGTCGCAGACTTCCCGGGTCTGGCCGTCCACGGTGACGACGTAGGTGTAGTAAATGCCGTTCAGATTTCCGAACCGTTCCGCCGTCCATGTGCCGCAGACGTCGGGCTGCATCCGAAGCTGGGCAAGAAGGTCGTCGGCACCCGGGTCGCCGCTGCGGTACAGGCGGATGGAAACGGCCCCGGCAGTGGGCGCCCACAGGCGGAAAGCGGTCTTTTCCGGCGTCCAGAATGCGCCTAAATTACCGGAATAGGTGTATTTTTCTTCAAATTCCTGAGAAGAATATTGTTCATACATAGTAGCGGATGCTCCTTATTTTTACCGGAAAACCGGAAATCGTTTCCTAAAGTATAGCACAGACTGCGGGTGAAGTAAAGAAGAAGGCGTGATTGTAAAGAAGCTTTACAATTTCCCGGTAACAAATTTTACATAGATTGGATAAAGTAAAAAGGAAACAGAAATGATAGAGAAAGAAGGTATCCCGGCGGGATACCAAGGAGGAAAAATATGACTTACGAACAGGTGAAACAGGACGAAGCGGTCAGGGTGTACATCGACCAGGCGGATGCGTCGCTGAAGGCTCTCGGATTTACGGAACACAGCTTCCAGCATGTGACACGGGTCGCTCAGACGGCCGGATGGATTCTGGAAACGCTGGGCTACCCGGAGAGAACCGTGGAGCTGGTGAAGATCGCCGGATATCTCCACGATATCGGCAACGTTGTGAACCGGGTCGATCACAGCCAGAGCGGCGCGGTGATGGCGTTCCGCATCCTTGACAGAATGAACTTTCCGCCGGAGGAAATTGCCGCCATTGTCACGGCCATCGGCAACCACGACGAAGGCACCGGCCAGCCGGTGAGCGCCTTCGCGGCAGCGCTGATTCTGGCGGACAAATCCGACGTTCGCCGTTCCAGAGTGCGGGACAAGGCTACCGTGGCGCTGGACATCCACGACCGGGTGAATTACTCCGTAACGGACTGCCATCTGGAATTTGACGAGCAGCACACCAGCATCCGCCTGATTCTGACGGTGGATACCGAGCTGGGTTCCGTGATGGAGTATCTGGAAATTTTCATGAAGCGGATGCTTCTGTGCCAGAAGGCGGCGCAGGCGCTGGGACTGACGTTCCATCTGGTGATCAACGGCCAGCTGCTTGTATAATTATAATATTTTTGC
>ENA-OOXT01000370-OOXT01000370.1-human-gut-metagenome-genome-assembly--contig:-NODE-370-length-34206-cov-12.160376_pt1 | contig 34206 bp, 33 predicted proteins | sample MGYA00241590_ERZ501349 | MGnify/ENA primary metagenome ERZ501349 (study PRJEB25962, sample SAMEA2042838) | human gut metagenome | biome: human gut; feature: human-associated habitat; material: faeces...
TGAGACTATAGGGTACCGCCTTTTCTATGAAAAACATTTACCGGAAACTTACCTTCAGGCTATTTACTTCATCCGGCTAAAGTGATATAATAGCCTAAAAATTCGGGGAGAGAACGCAAATGCGCATTGTAATCAAAATCGGCACATCGACTCTTGCGCACCCCACCGGCCATCTGAATATCCGCCGGGTGGAGCAGCTGTGCAAGATCATGAGTGACATTAAAAATGCCGGACATGAGCTGATACTGGTTTCCTCCGGCGCCATCGGCATGGGCGTGGGCAAACTGGGACTGCGGGAGCGGCCGAAAGACATCCCGTCCAAACAGGCCGCCGCCGCTGTGGGTCAGTGTGAGCTGATGTATACATACGACAAGCTGTTCAGCGAGTACCACCACACGGTGGCACAGCTGCTGATCACCGGCGACGATACTACCAACGATACCCGGCGTTTCAACTTTACCAACACCCTGAACCGGCTGCTGGAGCTGGGAGCGCTGCCCGTCATCAACGAGAACGACACCGTCGCCACCGACGAGATCGTCATCGGCGACAACGATACACTCGCCGCCATCGTGGCAAGGAGCGTCCACGCCGATATGCTCATCCTCCTGTCGGACATCGACGGCCTGTACACCGCCGACCCCCACACCCATCCGGAGGCCGCATTGCTGCACCACGTCGCCAGAGTTGACGACCACATCCGGGAAATTGCCGGGATCAGCAGCTCCACCCAGGGCACCGGGGGAATGGTCACGAAGCTCCATGCCGCCGATATCTGCCTTGGCTGCGGCTGCAAAATGGTCATTGCCAACGGAAATAATCCCGGAAATCTCTATGACATTCTGGAAGGAAAGACCGTCGGCACCACGTTTTCGGAGGAACGTCTATGAAAGAAATGCTGGAAGCCGCAAGAGCGGCGAAAGGGGAAGTCGCTGGCCTGTCCACCGAACAGAAAAATGCCGCACTGAACGCCATGGCCGACGCACTGATTGCCGGTCAGGCCGAAATCCTTGACGCGAATGCGCTGGATATGGCGTCCGCGAAGGAGCATATCTCCCCGGTCATGCTGGACAGACTGAAGCTGACAAAGGAGCGCATTGCCGGGATGGCGCAGGGCATCCGGGAGGTGACGGCGCTCCCCGACCCGGTGGGGCGGGTTTTGCAGACCCACATCCGCGAGGACGGCCTGGAAATTCAGAAGGTGTCCGTTCCCATGGGTGTCATTGCCATTATTTACGAAAGCCGTCCCAACGTCACCAGCGACGCCGCCGCTCTGGCGCTGAAAAGCGGGAACGTCTGCGTCCTGAGAAGCGGAAAGGAGGCGTTCCGCAGCGCCAACGCCATCGTGGACGCCCTCCGTTCCGGCCTGAGATCGGTGGGCATCACGGAGAATGCGGTGAATCTGGTGCAGGATACCTCACGGGAAAGCGCCGCTGCGCTGATGACCGCAAACGGCTACATTGACCTGCTGATCCCACGTGGCGGCGCGGGGCTGATCAACGCCTGCGTAAGCACCGCCACCGTGCCCTGCATCGCCACCGGCACTGGCATCTGCCACGTGTATGTGGAGAAATCCGCCGACCTGAACATGGCGCTGAACATCGTGGAAAACGCCAAAACCAGCCGCCCCAGCGTCTGCAACGCCGAGGAAGTCCTGCTGGTGGACAAGGCGATCGCCCCCACGTTTCTGCCCATGCTCTATAAACGTCTGGTCACTGACCGGGAAAGGGCAGTGGAGCTTCGTCTGGATGAGACGGCGGCTGCCATCATCCCCGGGAAAAAGGCGGGGGAGAAGGATTTTGATACGGAATTTCTGGATTACATTCTTGCCGTCAAATGCGTGGAGGATGTGAAGGAGGCTGTCGCCCACATCGCGGCGCACTCCACCGGCCACAGCGAGGCCATCGTGACCCGGAACCCGGAGGCGGAGCGGTATTTTACCGCCAACGTGGACAGCGCGGCGGTGTATGTCAACGCGTCCACCCGGTTCACCGACGGCGGCGAATTCGGCTTAGGGTGCGAGATGGGCATTTCCACCCAGAAGCTCCACGCCCGGGGACCCATGGGATTGCAGGAGCTGACCACCTATAAATACATCATCCACGGAAACGGACATATCCGCTGAGGGGGAAAAACATGAAGTACGGATTTATCGGCTGCGGCAACATGGGCGGCGCCATTGCCAAAGCCCTGAGCAGAGCCACGAAGGAGATCATGGTGTCCGACCGTTCCGGCAAGGCGAAGGCGTTCGCGGAGGAACTGGGCATCGTCTATTCGGACGCGGAAACCATCGCCGCCCGGTGCGACCGGATCTTTATCGCAGTGAAGCCCCATATGGTGCAGGAGGTGCTTTCTCCGCTGCAAAAGGTTCTGGGGAAGCGCAAACCGCTGCTCATTACCATGGCGGCGGGCATGGAAATTGCGAAATTGGAGCAGCTCGCCGGGACGGAGCTGCCCGTCATCCGCATCATGCCCAACACTCCCACGGCCATCGGCAAAGGGGTCATTCCCTACTGCCGCAACGCGCTTGTGGAGGATGAAACGCTGAACGACTGGCGGGAAGATATGCGCTTCTGCGGCCTGCTGGACGCGCTGGAAGAACGGCTGATCGACGCGGCAAGCGCCCTGTCCGGCAGCGGCCCTGCCTTTATGTATATGTTTGTGGAAGCCCTTGCCGACGGCGCGGTGGCCTGCGGCCTTCCCAGAGCCAAGGCGGTGGAATACGCCGCCATGACCATGGCGGGTTCTGCGGAAATGCTGCTTGCCAGTCGTCAGCACCCCGGCGCGTTGAAGGACGCGGTATGTTCCCCCGGCGGCAGCACCATTGTCGGCGTTCAGACGCTGGAAAATCACGGCTTCCGCGGCGCGGCGATGGACTGCGTGATCGATACCTTCAGGAAAAACAAAGAGCTTGGGAAATAAAAAACGGGTCAGCGAAAGCTGACCCGTTTTTTCGGTCAGGAAGGTTGTTTTTTTCGCTTTTTTGCCGTATAATGGCAAAAAAGGAAAGGAGCGCGTGACCATGGAATACAGAATTCTGGGAAAAACCGGGCTGAAAATCTCCCGCATGGGCTTTGGGGGAATTCCCATCCAGCGCATTGACGCGGAGGGGACGAAAGCGCTTATGCACAAGCTGCTGGAAAACGGCGTCAACTACATCGATACTGCCCGGGGCTATACCGTCAGCGAGGAATACTTAGGCATTGGCCTTGAGGGCATCCGGGAGCATTTTGTGCTTGCCACCAAGAGCATGTCCCGCACGGCGGAGGCCATGGCGAAGGACATCGATATCAGCCTGAAAAACCTCCGCACCGACTATATTGACCTGTACCAGATCCACAATGCGCCGCCAGCCGACATGGAGAAGGTCTGTTCCCCCGGCGGCGCGCTGGAAGCCCTGACGGCGGCGAAAACGGCCGGGAAGATCGGCCATATCGGCATCACTGCTCATTCTTTGGAAACCTTCCGGATGGCACTGGAGCTGCCCTGGGTGGAGACCATCATGTTCCCATACAACATCGTGGAAGATCAGGCAAAAGAACTGATCCACGCCTGCGCCGAAAAGAACATCGGCTTCATCGCCATGAAGCCCCTTGCGGGCGGCGCGATCGAGGACGCCGTGACGGCGCTGCGCTATGTCTGCGCCAACCCGGATGTCACCGTGGTGATACCCGGCATGGCGGACATTGCCGAGCTGAATCAGAATCTCGCCGCAGTAAACGATAGTTCCCCGCTGTCCGTGGAGGAAGAAGCCAAGATGCGCGCCATCCGCGATGCCCTTGGTACCCAGTTCTGCCGCCGGTGCAATTACTGCCAGCCGTGCAGCGCGGGCATCAGCATTTCCAGCGTGTTCCTGTTTGAAGGGTATCTGTCCCGGTACGGGCTGGCGGACTGGGCGAGAAGCCGCTACGCAACACTTACCCAAAAGGCTTCGGAGTGCATCGGCTGCGGTGCCTGTGAAAGCCGCTGCCCCTACCATCTGCCCATCCGCAGTATGCTGAAAGAAGCTGCGGAAAAGTTCGGAGAATAAAGGAGAACATACATGAAGCTGTTAATTGTGCGCCACGGCGACCCGGACTATTCCATCGACTCCCTGACCGAGACCGGCTGGATAGAAGCGGAGCTGCTGTCCGACCGCCTGTGTAAATTGGATGTGAAGGCGTTTTACTGCTCCCCCAAAGGGCGGGCGCGGGATACCGCCAAGGCCACGCTGGAAAAGCTGGGGCGGCAGGCGGAAATTCTCCCATGGCTGCGGGAATTCTCCCCGCAGGTTCTCCGTCCGGGGAAAGATAAACCGGGTGTCGCATGGGACTGGCTGCCTCAGGACTGGACGGAGGACAAGGGGTTTTACGACCGGGAACACTGGTGGGAAAACGACCGCTTCACTGCCGCCGGAGTGCGTGAGGAAGCCCAATGGGTATGGGATGGGCTGGACGGGCTGCTCGCCCGCCACGGCTACCGCCGGGAAGGAGAATACTACCGGGCGGAGCAGCCCAACGAGGATACTGTCGTCCTGTTCTGCCATTTTGGCGTCACTTGTGTCCTGCTGAGTCACCTGCTGGGGATTTCCCCCATGCCGCTGTGGCAGGGAACCTGCTCTCTGCCCACCTCCGTCACCATCCTGAACACGGAGGAGCGCCGGGAGGGCATCGCGTCGTTCCGCATGACCGCCTTTGGGGACACCTCCCACCTGTACGCGGCGGGACGGGAACCGTCCTTCTCCGGCCGGTTCTGCGAAACCTACGAAAACTGGGAGCAGCGCCACGATTGACGTCGAATCCTGAAAAAGCGTCCTGCACGGAACATGCAGGACGCTTTTTCCGCCCCAAGGGGCGTTCCTTGACTTTTGGCTTATTTTTGCATATAATAAAATTGTATGACTATGGATTATGCAGGCAGGTATGCAACATGAAAAAACAGGAACAATACGGAAATTCCAGTATCTCCATGCTCAAGGGCGAGGATCGGGTGCGCAAGCGCCCGGCAGTCATCTTCGGCTCGGACGATCTGGAGGGCTGCAAGCACGCGGTGTTTGAGATTCTCTCCAACGCCATCGACGAGGCGCGGGAAGGCTACGGCGACACCATCATTGTCACCCGCTACGAAGATTTGAGCGTGGAAGTGGAGGATTTCGGCCGGGGCTGCCCCGTGGACTACAACGAAAAGGAAAAACGCTACAACTGGGAGCTGGTGTTCTGCGAAATGTACGCCGGCGGCAAATATGGGGAAAACGGGGAAAACTATGAGTATTCCCTGGGCTTGAACGGCCTTGGCTCCTGCGCTACCCAGTACGCTTCGGAATTTTTTGACGCCACCATCCGCCGGGATGGCTACCGGTACGATCTGCACTTTGAAAAGGGCAGAAACAAGGGCGGCCTGAAAAAGGAACCCGCCGACCGGAAAAAGACCGGCTCGTGCTTCCACTGGAAGCCGGACAAGCTAGTGTTCACCGACATCAACATCCCTGTGGAATATTACCGGGATGTGCTGCGCCGTCAGGCGGTGGTGAACAAGGGCATCACCTTCCGTTTCCGCAATCAGGTGGGCGGCAAGTTCGAGACCGAGGAATTCTGTTATGCCGACGGCATCCGCCAGTATATCGAGGAGCTGGTGGGGGACAACGCCTTTACCATGCCCGTCTACTGGGAAGCCGAGCGCCGGGGGCGGGACGCGGAAAACCGCCCGGAGATGAAGCTGAAGATCACGGCCTCCTTCTGCTTCTCCAAGCAGATCAGCCACATTGAGTATTACCACAATTCCTCGTGGCTGGAATACGGCGGAAGCCCGGACAAGGCGGTTCGTTCCGGCTTCACGGCGGCCTTCGACAAGTACCTCCGGGACAATAACAAGTACACCAAAAACGAAAATAAGATCATTTTTCAGGACATTCAGGACTCGCTGGTACTGGTGACCAACTGCTTCTCCACCATCGGCTGCTTTGAAAACCAGACGAAAAAGAGCGTCAACAGCAAATTCACGCAGGACGCCATGACCGCCTTTTTCAAGGAGCAGCTGCAGGTCTGGTTCATCGAGAACAAGCAGGAGGCCGATAAGGCGTCGGAGCAGATTCTGGTGAACAAGCGCGCCCGGGAGTCCGCCGAAAAGACCAAGTCCAGCGTAAAAAAGAAGCTCTCCGGCTCCATCGACATTGCCAACCGGGTGCAGAAATTCGTGGACTGCCGCAGCCGGGACGCTTCGGTGCGGGAGCTGTATATCGTGGAGGGCGATTCCGCTCTGGGCAGCGTCAAGCTCAGCCGGGACGCGGAATTTCAGGGCATCATGCCGGTGCGCGGCAAAATCCTCAACTGCCTGAAAGCAGATTACGGGAAAATTTTCGCTTCGCCCATCATCACCGACCTGATGAAGGTTTTGGGCTGCGGCGTGGAGGTGCAGGGCAAGAAGGCAAAGGAGCTGTCGTCCTTCGACCTGTCCCAGCTGCGTTGGAGCAAAGTAGTCATCTGTACGGATGCGGACGTGGACGGTTTTCAGATCCGGACACTGATCCTGACCATGCTCTACCGCCTGTGCCCGACGCTGATCCGGGACGGATATGTGTATATCGCGGAGTCGCCGCTGTTCGAGATCACCTGCAAGGACAAGACATGGTTTGCCTACAACGAGCAGGAGAAGACGAAAATTCTCAAGGAATTGGACGGCAAAAAAATCACCATCCAGCGCTCCAAAGGTCTCGGCGAGAACGACCCTGAGATGATGTGGATGACCACAATGAACCCGGAGACCCGCCGCCTTATCAAGGTCATGCCGGAGGACGCGGAGCGCACGGCGCATTATTTTGACTTCCTGCTTGGCGACGGATTGCAGGAGCGGAAGAATTTCATCGCGGAAAACGGCGCAAAGTATCTGGAACTGGCGGATATTTCGTAATACCAGCCAGACAGCAAATTCACAAACGATTTTCTTGTAAAGGAGCCAACCATGGCACGGAAAAAGCAAGAACCTGAAAAAAAGAAAAAAGTAAATACCGACGGCATTATGGGCCTGCACGGCTCCACCACGGAGCAGGCCATTTCCGAGACGCTGGAACTGAACTATATGCCCTATGCCATGTCGGTCATCGTTTCCCGGGCAATTCCCGAGATCGACGGCTTTAAGCCGTCCCACCGCAAGCTGTTGTACACCATGTACAAAATGGGTCTGCTCACCGGCGGACGGACGAAATCCGCCAACATCGTCGGCCAGACCATGCGCCTGAACCCTCACGGCGACGCCGCCATTTATGAGACCATGGTGCGTCTTGCCAAGGGCAACGAGACGCTGCTGCATCCCTTTGTGGATTCCAAGGGCAACTTCGGTAAGGTGTACTCCCGGGACATGGCCTACGCCGCCGCCCGGTACACCGAGGCCAAACTGGATCCCATCTGTGCCGAGGTGTTCAAGGACATCGACAGCGACACTGTGGACATGGTGGACAACTACGATGCCACTATGAAGGAGCCTGCGCTGTTGCCCACCACGTTCCCCAACGTGCTGGTTTCGGCCAATCAGGGCATCGCCGTGGGCATGGCGTCCAACATCTGCTCGTTTAACCTGCGGGAGGTGTGCGACACTGCTATCGCCCTGATGAAAAATCCCGACCACGACATTCTGGAGACTCTGCCCGGCCCGGATTTTTCCACCGGCGGGGAGCTGCTGTTTGACGAAGCCGCCACCCGGGAAATCTATGCCACAGGCCGTGGAAGCTTCCGGCTCCGGGCAAAATGGCGCTACGTCAAGGACGGCAATCTCATTGAAATCACGGAAATCCCCTACACCACCGCCACGGAAGTCATCATGGACAAGGTGGCGGAGCTGATCAAGGCGGGAAAGATCAAAGAGATCGCCGATATGCGGGACGAGACCGACCTTGGCGGCCTGAAGCTGACCATCGACCTGAAACGGGGCGTTGACCCGGAGAAGCTGATGCAGAAGCTGTTCCGGCTGACGCCTTTGCAGGACAGCTTCCCCTGCAACTTCAACATCCTCATCGCGGGAATGCCCCGTGTGATGGGCGTGGGGGAGATTCTGGACGAGTGGACGGCCTGGCGCACGGACTGCGTCAAGCGGCGCATCTTCTTCCAGATTCAGAAGAAGGAAGATCGGTTGCACCTGCTGAAAGGTCTGGAACGAATCCTGCTGGACATCGACAAGGCCATCGCCATCATCCGGGAGACGGAGCTGGAAAACGAGGTCGTGCCCAACCTGATGATCGGCTTCGGCATTGACGAGATTCAGGCGAATTACGTAGCGGAGATCAAGCTGCGCAACATCAACAAAGAATACATCCTCAAGCAGACCCGCGCCATTGACGACCTGGAAGGAGAGATCGCCGACCTGAGAGACACGCTGAACAGCCCCCGGAAGTTGAAAAACGTCATCATCAAGGAGCTGCAGGCGGTGGCCGACAAGTTCGGTCAGCCCCGGCGGACGGAGATTCTCTATGACGCCCAGGAGGCCGCCCCCGAGGAAGAGGACGACGTGCCGGACTACGGCGTCACGGTGTTCGTCTCCAAAGAGGGCTACCTGAAAAAAATGACCGCCCAGTCTCTGCGGATGAGCGGCGAGCAGAAATTCAAGGAGGGCGACAGCCTGTCCTTCTCCCAAGAGACCACCAACAGGGCGGAATTTCTGGTGTTCACCGACCGGTACCAGTGCTACAAGTCCCGCCTTTCCGACTTTGACGACGGCAAGGCGTCCCAGCTGGGCGACTATCTGCCCCAGAAGCTGGGCTTTGAGGCGGGAGAAAATCTGGTGGCGCTGGTGTTCTGCGGGGACTACAAGGGCTTCATCCTGTTCTTCTTTGAAAACGGCAAGGCGGCGAAGGTTCCGCTGTCCGCCTACGAGACGAAGACCAACCGGAAGAAGCTCACCGGCGCATACAGCGACAAGAGTCCGCTGATAAAGGCGGTGGCGCTGGACGCGGATGAGCAGATGGTGGTGTACTCCACCGACGGCCGGGCGGCGATCTTCTCCACGGCGCAGCTCCTGCCCAAGACCACGAGAAACACCCAGGGCGTGGCGGTGATGACGCTGAAAAAGAAGGCAACGCTCCGGGACGCGGTGCTGCTGACCCAAAGCGGCATTGTCAACGAAAGCCGCTACCGCACCAAGACCATCCCCTCCGCCGGCGCGGTGCTGAAAGAAGAGGATTCGGCGGAAAAGCAGCAAACTTTTGAGGTGTAAAAGCGAATAGATTGGAAAGAAGAGGACGTTTATGCGCAAGATCTGGGAAGATTACCGCTGGATTCCGGCGACGGCTGTGGGAAGCGCGGTTTTCGCGCTGGGCTTTTCCCTGTTCCTACAGCCCAATGAGATCAGCCCCGGCGGCATTTCCGGCCTTGCGCTGGTGGCGGTGGAGCTGCTGGGCTACGGCAGCGTGGGCGTGCTGACGATCCTTATTAACCTGCCGCTGTTCATCCTCGGCGGTGTGAAGATCGGCAGACGGTTCTTCTGCGGCAGTCTGCTGGGAATGGTTCTCAGCTCGATCCTGATCGACGCTTTTGCCAAAATCACGATGCCGTCCATGGATTCGCTGCTCTGCGCCCTTTACGGCGGCATGATCTGCGGGCTGGGGCTGGGCATGGTGTTCATCTGCGGCACCTCCACCGGCGGCTCGGACATCGTGGTGCGGCTGCTGAAGCTCAAATACCGGGATGTCCCCATCGGACAGATTTCCATGTGCTTTGACGCCGGGGTGGCCGTCCTGACGGGCATCGTGTTTCAGGACATCACCAAGGCGCTGTATACCGGCGTGGCGGTGTTTGTTACGGGCAAGGTGCTGGATGCCGTGGTGTACCGGTTCGACTATTCCAAGGTGGCGCTGATCATTACCAAGGAGTACGACGCGGTGGCGGAGGCCATCGGCACCAAGCTGGACAGAGGCGCAACCTTCCTCAATGGGGAAGGCTCCTACAGCCATGAGCCGACCAAAGTGGTGCTGGCCGCTGTGAAAAAGCAGCAGGTCACGGAGCTGAAGGAACTGGTCATGGCCATCGACCCCAACGCTTTCGTCATCGTGCAGGAGGCGCATCAGGTGCTGGGAGACGGATTCTCCCATTATTCCAAACAATCGCTGTAGGAGAAACGTAAGGAAGGAGACCCGTATGAAGCAAAAGCTATTGCCGCTGCTGCTGGCGCTCAGCCTGCTGCTCACCGGCTGCGGCTGGATGGACGGCCGGTATTCTTCCGTGACGCCCCACTTGGAGCAGCGGCAGGACACCCAGCCGGAGGTGATCGTGGCCTCCGATTATCTGGATTTGATGGATGCACTGGAGGAAATGATTCAGTCCGGCAGCGAAAGCGGCGTTATCAACGTGGCGGACTACCCCGCGGACGCCGTGGAAAACGGCATGGGCATAGCGGTGAAATATGCCACGGAAGCCTACCCCGTGGGTGCGTATGCCGTGGACCGCATTGACTATGAGGTCGGCGCCAACGGCGGCCTTCCGGCGGTAGCCGTGACCATCGCCTACCGCCACAGCCCCATGGAGATACGGACGATCCGGGAGGTCTCCGACAGCGGGGAAGCAACAGAGGAGATCGTCAAGGCACTGAAAAATTTTGACGCCAGCGTGGTCCTGCTGGTGGATCGTTATGCCCCTATGGACTTTACCCAGTTGGTGCGGGATCATGCCGAGGAGCATCCGGAGACGGTGATGGAGACCCCTCAGGTGACGGCGGCGGCCTATGGCGCCGGAAGTTCCCGCGTGGTGGAGCTGACCTTTACCTATCAGACGAGCCGGGATGCTCTGCGGCAGATGCAGTCTCAGGTGAAGCCGGTGTTTGATGCGGCGTCGCTGTACGTCAGCGGCGACGGGGAAGACCGGCAGAAGCTTTCTCAGCTGTACGCGTTCCTGATGGAGCGCTTTGACTACAAGATCGAGACGTCCATCACCCCCGCCTACAGCCTGCTGCGCCACGGGGTAGGGGACAGCAGAGCCTTTGCCACGGTGTACGCCGCCATGTGCCGTCTGGCAGGACTGGAGTGCATGACGGTGACGGGCACCCACGCGGGAGACCCGTGGACGTGGAACATTGTGCTGGATGGCGGGCATTATTATCATGTAGACCTTCTGCGGTGCAGCGAGCTGGGCGGCTATCACGAGTTTACCGATCCGGAGATGTCGGGCTATGTCTGGGATTACACGGCCTACCCGGAGTGTCCGGCGGTGCCCGCAGTGGCGGCCGCGGAGACCGGAGCCGCCCGGGGAACGGAGGAAACGCCCACAGAAGCCACGACGCTGCCGCCGGAGGAAACCACGGAACCAACGGAAAATCCGGAAAAAAATACTTGACATTTTTGGAAAAACCGCTATAATAAGCTCTGTTCCTTGCGGGCGTAGCTCATCCGGTAGAGCGCCACCTTGCCAAGGTGGAGGTAGCGAGTTCGAGCCTCGTCGCCCGCTCCAAGAAAAAACCGCTCTTGCCTATCAGGCAGGAGCGGTTTTCTTTATCCTGCCGTCCCATTGCCCAGAAAAAATCTCCCGCGGATGAAAATATTGCGCATATTTTCTCGAAAAAGGGATACCATTTTCTGTCAGAATATGCGACAATATGGGTAAACGCAGAGGCTTTTGCGTTTTTTGGGTTAATCGTTGTACAGGGAGGTAAAACCATGACGATCAATGACGCACTGCGGCTGCGGATCTTTGAACTTTGCGAGGAGCGGCATATGACGATAAACGGCCTGTGCTCTGTCTGCGGGCTTAACCAGTCAACGATTAGCAATATCATCTATGGACGGAACAATTCGACCAACGTATCCACCATCCAGAAGATCTGCGACGGACTTGAAATAGATCTGCCGACATTTTTCACGTCGGATCTGTTCAGGAATCTGGAATAAAACGTATTCCGAAAAACCGGCGCGGGCAGCTTATTGAGGTGCGTTTCCTTCCTTCAACTTGCGACACCTGCTCCAGTGTGGCACTTCTTTGCCGATTTTTTGCCAAAAACGAAAGGTCAACGGAAAAGAGGTAACCTTCAATGCGGCGGGTGGTATCATCACAGCGGTGAGGTGAGGGAAATGCGTTCCAAGGAAGCACTGCAAATACGGATTCTGAATCTGTGCGACGAAAACGAGCTGTCGCTGAACGCACTGGGCGCCCGCTGCGGCATCACGCAGTCCACGCTGAACAATATCGTCAACGGAAGAAACAACTCCATTACCATTCAGACCGTTCTGAGGATATGCCGGGGACTGGGCATGGAGCTGCAGGAGTTCTTTGACGACGATCTCTTCCGGGACATTGAGCAGGAGATATACTGACCGCGGCAGTCAGGGAAAATCTGACGGATCTCCTCAGATTCGGCAAAGGATTCCACAATCCAACAAAAAACAGCCCGCCGGGAACATTCATTCCCGGCGGGCTGCTGTCTTATACTATTTCCTGATTAAAATCTTAGTTTTAATCAGGAAGGCATCGCCTTCAGGCAATTAAAATCTTTTTTAAAGATTTTAATTGGAGTTCAGTATTACACATTGAACAGGAAATTGACGATGTCTCCGTCTTTCATGACGTATTCCTTCCCCTCGCTTCGCACCAGACCCTTGGCCTTGGCCGCGGCCATGGTGCCGCAGGCTTTCATGTCGTCGAAGGCGATGACCTCGGCACGAATGAAGCCCCGCTCAAAGTCGGTGTGGATCTTACCGGCAGCCTGAGGGGCCTTGGTGCCTTTCTTGATGGTCCATGCCCGGCATTCGTCGCTGCCGGCGGTGAGGAAGGAGATCAGACCCAGCAGGGTGTAGCTGGCCTTGATGAGCTTGTGCAGGCCGCTTTCGGCGACGCCCAGCTCCTCCATGAACATGGCCTTTTCCTCAGGGTCGTCCAGCTCGGCGATGTCCGCTTCCAGCTTGGCGCAGATGGGGATCACCTGACTGCCCTCGCTGTCGGCAAGCGTCTTGACCGCCATGTAGTGGCGGCTGCTTTCCGGCTCGTTGACCTCGTTTTCCGACATATTGGCGACATAAATGGTCTTTTTCAGCGTCAGCAGGTCGGAGGTGGCGATCAGGGCCCGGTCTTCGTCGGAAACGTCGAAGGTTCTGGCCAGCTTGCCCTTGTTCAGGTGCTCCAGCAGCTCGGTGAAGACCTCCACCTCATGGGCGAACTTCTTGTCGCCGCCCTTCATGGCCTTCTGCGCCTTGTCGATGCGGCGCTCCACCATTTCGATGTCCGACATGACCAGCTCCAGATTGATGATGTCGATATCCCGCAGCGGGTCGGTGGAGCCTTCCACGTGGTTGATGTTGCTGTCCTCAAAGCAGCGGACAACATGGACGATGGCGTCAGTGGTGCGGATATTGCTGAGGAACTTGTTGCCCAGACCCTCGCCCTTGGAGGCACCCTTGACCAGACCGGCGATATCCACGAACTCGATCACGGCAGGGGTGGTTTTCTTGGGCTTATGGAGCTGGGAGAGCCAGTCCAGCCGCTCGTCCGGAACGGACACAACGCCCACATTGGGGTCAATGGTGCAGAACGCGTAATTGTCCGCAGGGACGCCCGCGTTTGTGATCGCGTTGAACAGAGTGGACTTGCCCACATTGGGAAGCCCCACGATACCTAATTTCATCTTTTCAAAATCTCCTTTATTCTCTAGAGTGTTTTGGATTAAGGGGGTAGCCACCGCACCAATTCCGCACCAATTTTTCTGCGGCGCACCATTTTTAACCTGCTAAAACGGTGGCCTGTTCAAACTGTTGGACGGCAATGGTCAAGGATGCGTCAGTCACATGGACGTAACGATCCATGGTGGTTTTGATACTGGAATGACCCAGCAGCTTTTGCAATACTTTCGGCATGACACCGCGCTCAATGGCCCGTGTGGCATAGGTGTGTCTCAGAGCGTGCATTCTTCGCTGTATATCTTGCGGTATATTTTCCGTCCTTTCTCTGGCAGATGCCTTTGCCGCATTCTCTGCCTTTTAGGTTTTTTCCCATTTAGTGAACTCCTTTCCTGTGTGCAGGAAACGTAGGTTCACCACGATGCCTTAGTATACCATAAAACCAAGATTCTTTCAATAACTTTTGGCCTTTTTGGTGCGCACCAATTTGAAAAGATTGGTGCGCACCAGAGGGGAAGATGTTGCTATTCAAATTGCGACCTTCCCTTCAATGTATGCCTCAAATGCCTTGCGCTTTACAAGCTTTTTTGTACCGACGAATAGTACAAAAGGGCAATTGGGCTGTTTCAGCAATTCATCGATTTTGTTAATTCCAATGTTGCTGTATTCTGCTGCTTCCCGGATGGAAAGCAGCATCTTTCGGTCGATAGGCAGGAGCATTGCCTGCTGTTCCTGATTTGCCATAGGCAGAAATAATTCCTTTCTTTCAGATTTTTTATGATTGGAGCCGCCCAACTAGGACGGCTCTACAGGCGCTTTTCGTCTACTCTATCATCTTTCATACCCTGTTTCATTTCTATTTCTTTCCGGGCTCCTGTTCTTTCCGAAGAATCTCCCTAGATCAAATCGGTCAATGATGGCATTGTAGACCCGGAGCTTGTCCCGGAGGACATCATTTTCCTTTTCAATTTTGTGGAGCTTCATCTGGAATTTGGGAGAGCGATAGTAGGACAATTCTTCTCGCAAGGAAGCAATCTCCGCTTTCAGCTCGTTAATCAGTCCCTTGGCGGCATCCAGCGCCTTTTGGAGTACACCCTCCCGCTTCTCCTGGGCAATGTACTTTTTCGCAGTTGCCTTCAGGGCTTCGTACTCCTTGCGTTCCAGGGTCACCTTTGTTGAGGACAGGGGAACGGGTTTGGCTTCGATTGCATCTACTTTCTGAATGGCCACCTGCTGCTTTTGGTATCGTTCAAGTTTCTTCCCCAGAACCGCAGCCTCCTGGGCTTTCTGGGCTGTTTGCTCTGTCAGGCCCTCCAGGCGCTCCTGCTCCCGCTCTACCTTGAATTGGGTCACAGTCAGATGTTCCTCAGAGCTGCCACGTTCGCCACGCTCCAGGTCTGTGTATCCGGCGCTGCGCATGGCATTGTAGAAATCGTCCTGTAGAACGGAATAGGATTTTTTCAGAACAGGCTTGCCAGACTTGGTGAGCAGTGGCTGTCCATCCTCTCCGATTGCTGGCTGGGAAGCCCACTTCTTACTCATACTGACCTGGTGAATCCGCTCCTTAACGGTTCCCACCAGGGCCGGGTCCTTGCAGCGCTTTGTCCAGCGGACTTCTTTCTCCACCACTGGAATGTAGACCACGTGGAGATGGTAGTGGTAGACATCCTCCCCCAGCTTTTCGGACATGGCCCGGTTCCGTTCATCGGCGTGCATCACCGCCGAGAGGATATACTGCTCACCGCCTACGATGTCTACAGCGGCCTTGTAGGCATCTGCGTAAAACTGCTTGGCATAGTCATAACCGCCGTGGATGTAGAAATAGGCAGAGTTCACGTCGAACACCAGCTCTCCAAACTTCTCCGCATCCGCTTTCAGACCACGAGTGGAGATGATGCCGGATTCTACCATCTGGTCAAACATTTCCATGTAGTCCCCTGTAGGGGTCCTAAAGTGAACATTCATTGGTGTTCGCTCTGGGACTATATCTTGATTTACATAACTTTCTTTCTGCCGCTCATTGTGGGCCTGTGCGTTGCCCACTTTGGCGGCTGTCATCTTTGCGTTTCTTGCGCTGGTACGGTCAATACCGTCGCCTCTTGCCATAGGCAAAATACCTCCTGATTTTAGATTTTTGAAGAATGTAGGTTGCGGGGGAACACTTCTGCGGAAGTGTAATAACCCACTATGACACTTTCATCCTGCGGCTGTAAAGTGCCGTGGGGTCCTGCCGGACCGGCGCCCCTTTTGTCGCTGCGCGACATTTTCCCCGCTATCGGGGAAATCCACCCCTCGGGGGAAACGAAGGATGCGGCTCCTGCGGGAGCCTTGGCCGCAGCCGACGATACACTGTATCATCGACTACGGCATGGGTGCCATCGTCTCCGCACATCCTGTGCTGCACCGCTGCCACCCACAGCCAGGGAGCTATTTCTCCCTGGCTGACCATCTCCTGGTCTGCGGACCGTTCGATGGGGACGGGGGTGCGTGGGGAGAGCGACGACTGCGGCACCCGGATTCCATCAAACTTGCCTCCTCTTTGACAGATAATATGGACACCGAATTATGGCAGCTCGGAAGCTCTGTTTGCAGTCCCTTTCACACTTCCTGCAAAGCTCGTTGTATTTCTTCCTGCCGCACGCATCAAGAAAGAACGCCCATTCTCTCTTGAGATATTTAGGCATACGGGGTATGGCTGACACCTCCTTTCCCTTTGTGTTTTTGAGAAGCACGGAAACAGCCAAGGCCATTTCCTGCTGTATGCTTTCGGGGCGATTTTGGACGTTTCCGCTGGACAGAAGCGGATTTCCCTATGACGGCGGTATATTCTCCTATCCAGTTTTCCAAAACCGCTATTGTTGCGTTTGGGTATCAAAAAGCACCGTATTGCTACGATGCTTTTTCCCGACATATGAGAAATGGGAGTTTTACTGTGTACATACGTACCGTGGCCTCAATCATCCTAGTCTCCCGGTACGTATGTACGCGGCGATTCGCCGCAAAAGCCGTTTATGTCGGGCCTGGCAACTGCTTCAATCCCCATGAAGCCCCATACCCGCCGTCCAGCTGGATTGGTAACGTTGTTGCAGTGTTCCAGATTGTACCTCTGCGCATTGGCAACAATCGCATCGCTGAAGCTACGGGCTTTCAGCGGCATCAGTGAGTTTTCGTCACACCACATCCGGTAGATGGCGTACAGGTCTTTGGAGCTGATGGAAGAATCCGCCTTGAGCCGGATATAACCGTCAGATTCCAGAAAGGAAAAGACATTGTTCTGATCCCGCCGCACGGATTCCCGGTTCTCCTGGATGCGAAAGCTTTCTGTGAACTTGAAGCCGTTGGAAACAAGACGCTGTAAGCCCGCAAAAGCCCAGAGGAAAATCCCCTCTGCTTCGGCTTTCAGCTTCTCGCCCAGATCGGGATCGTCGATTCGTCCTGGTGCTTTTCCCTTTGCCGTCAGCACAAGCTGTCTGCGGTAAAATCCGTCACTTCGGTCATAGAGCGCCTGCAAGTCGCCGTTGCTGAATGCCAGCAGCCTGGCAAACATCCATCCCTGGTAGCTCTGGGTTCCTTTCCGTTCCAGGTCCATTTTTCCCTGTGCTGTGACAATAGATTTGATGTAGTTGGTTTGCTTCAATGCCTCCATTTTCATGTCATCGTCCACACATAAAAGAATGTGTTCCAGGTCGGCACGGGCAAACCGGTTCTCAGATATTTTCCCAATGCTGCCGTCTTTCATGTTTGTTCCGAAAATACTTTCCAGAGTGGTTCCAATTTGAGTTTTGCCCTCGCCGCCATTGCCCTTAATAACCATCATCCGCTGGCCCTTGTTGCTGGGAATCAGGCAGTAGCCGATAAACTCTTGGAGTGTTGGAATGTCCTCCGGGTATAGCAGATCATCCAGAAAGCGGAGCCACCGGTTAGGCTCCGGGGCATCTGGGCGGTAGGCGACAGGCAACCGGTTACGAACAATCTGTGGCCGTCCCTCTGTGAATCTGCCATCCAAAAACAGGGTTCCATTCGCAAGATGAACGCGGTCAGCCTGCGGGGGAAAATCCCCCACCTGTGCTTCCAATTTCAGCACTTCCAAGATGTTATTGATCTTCCGTGGAATGTTGTTCACGGCGCAACATTTCAGCTTTTCGTAGATTTCTCCCCGGAGGGGTAGTTCATCTGTCAGCCGACCATCCGGCGTGAAAAAGGCTCTGTTAGCAAAGAGAATTCGATGCTCCCGCAAAAACTCCTCACAGAACAGCGCTTCATTGATGCTGGTTCCATCAAACCAGGCGGGCCGTTCCCAATCAGGCAATTTTTTCTTCCTGGTAATGGCGGGCTTCCTCCTCTCTTTTTCTCTCCACATAATCACGCAGCTCATAAATTGTGCCGTCTTTCCGAAACACTTGTAGCACCCGTTCCCGCAGTACCGAGTCACCGGCAATCAGGGAATCCAGAAAAAAACTGATAACTGGCTCCATCTGCAAGCTCTCCACAAACCGATCATCCGGGTCACAGCCGAGTGTGACAGGCGCATACCGCAGCCGCCAGATTCGCAGCAGTCGAAGATATTCCTTGAGAACACGGATACAGAGCCGTTCCAGATTGGGAGCAACTTCCGGGGAAGTAGGGAATGGAATAGGCGTTTGTCCCGTTTCAATTTCAAAATCGCCTCTCAATTTTTCAACGGCTTCCTGTGCGGATAGACCCCACAGCTTTGCGGTAAAGTCAATGACATCTCCGTGGGCACCGCAGCCGAAACAGAAGAAATAATCCTCATTCAGCTTCAGACTTGGGTGATGATCCTCGTGGAATGGGCAACAAGCCATGCCGTTGGGCAAAACCCGCAGCCCGTAGTGTTCGGCAGCTTCTCGCATGGGAACAGCTGCCTTGATTGCCTCAAATACGTTCATATATTATCCTCCATAAATGTTTATTTTTGTTGCCGCCCTATTCCAATGCCGTTCCTGCCCCGGTGTCTCCGCGGCGTTGTTTCGCTCCTGTCATCGCAAAATCGTATCTCATTTTCCGGCGGGTATTCAGCTGTCAAGGTCCATGAAGGGACGTACAAATCAACACGATTTGTACATGAGGCCTCAATTTGTCCTCTCACTTACTAGGCCTCGAGTCGAATTCTTTTATAAGCACAGCACCAGAATGCGAAAGCGTCAGCACCAAAATTATGTAAAAATGTTCGAGATAGATTGTATTTGTTAATAAACTGATGATAGAAATAGCAAAAAATATTTTTCTCGCATATTGAGAAATATAGGTTGATTTGCTATAATCACAGAAAACAATCAACTTATGATATGAGTGATAAACTATGGAACGAATCAGATCATACAGAGCCCAGCTCTACGCCCATGTACGCAGCCATTGGGAAAGCAAATCCACGCCGTGGATTACACAGCTTTGCGGCAAAAGTGGAATGGGCAAGACGACCCTTGCAAGGAGCTACCTGGAAGCATTCAACGGGGAATACTTTTCCCTCCGAAACCTGGATGCTGCGTTTGCCCCGCGGATATTTCTTTCCGGGTGCAAGCTGTGGAAAGACTTTTTCGCAGAGATTGGAGAAACAAAAAATCGTCCAGTCATCTTTTTCGATGACGTGGACGATAAAAACGATAAGAAAGATTTTATAAATGCACTTCCGGCTCTGGCTGGAAAGGCGTATGTTGTGCTGCTTGTTCGGAATCTGATGGAACTGCCGTTTCCATTTGATGTGATACAAATGACGGCAATGACGATGCCCATGCTGCTGGCTGAAAATAGGGCACTGGAGCCACTGGATGCGCTTCGCACAATTGCGATTACGGATGGCATTCCGGAGCTGGTGCGGCTATTCGACTTTCAAAAGAGCTTTGCGGAGAATCTATCACCGCTCTTTGCACACGACTCTGCGTATTTCTGTTATGCGGAATCAGAGCTGCGCAGAAACTTCCGAACACCCGAAACATACAATATCCTGCTTTATGGCATGGCAACGGGGTATAATCGAATCAGCCAGCTGTCAGAGTTTTCCGGTTTCCCGCAGAACAAATGTGATAAGTATTTGAAAGCACTGGACAAAGCCGGGCTTTTGGAAACCGAGCAAAAGAAAGATGCTGCCGGACATATCCGCACACACTATTATCCCAAAGGCGGCTATTGGAAAACGTGGTTCCGGTATGTGTTTCCATCGCAAGGCCGCTATCTTGAAGTGCAGAAGGAAGAAGCCCTACAGCAGCTTGTGGATGAAATGGATAAAACAATTGTTGTAGAATACTTCAAAAAGGTCTGCTGGAACTGGTTGGAGAAAAATTATCACAGCTGCTATTGGGATGGATTTCTCAAATTCGATGATCCGAAACAGCGGGATGTGATGGTCAATGGCGTTCGCTTTGATTATGTGCAGGAGACAAAAGATCACACAATTTATGTGAAGATTTGGGACAATGTTCGAGAAGGATTTCCGAAAGAAGCGTTCCAGAAAATAGAAGCTGCAACAACGGCAGTCCGTCCCTTTTATGAGAATATCTACTTCCTTTTCTCAGCCGGCAGAGCCTGTAACTATGTAGAGGAGGTTCGGAATCTGGAAACGGTTTCGGTGGTGAATTTGAAATCACTGGTTGGGCAGAAAAATAAAGACGTTTTTGAGAAATTATGAGAAAGAAAAAGTGGGTGAATTGAGCCATTACATCTCGTGCTTGTCGAGGAGCCGGAAGCGCATCTACATGTACAAGTTCAACAGGTCTTTATTCGCAAAGCTTATAGCGTGCTGCGCAACCATGAAAAGCTTGGGAAAAGTGATGCCTTTTCTACACAACTTGTAATAAGCACACATTCAAGTCATATTGCACGGGAAGAAGAATTTGCAAATTTGCGGTATTTCAAACGCTTACCTAAGGACTTTGAGGGAAAAGTTGCAACATCTAAAGTCGTTAATCTTTCTGATGTTTTTGGTAAAGATGATGCAACCAAACGTTTTGTTACAAGATATTTGCAGACAACCCACTGCGATTTGTTTTTTGCTGATGGGGTCATTTTGGTTGAGGGTTCAGCGGAACACATGTTGTTGCCGCATTTTATTAGGAATAAGCAGTATGAGATGATGGGTATTGTTTGCCCGCAGTATGCGGAGAAGAATATCCTGATTGATTATGGCGTAATTGAAGAGGCGGAGTAATGTCAAAGAGATATGCCAGACAACTACATAGTGTAGATGATTTGATTGCCGCTGTTGAAGAATACGGCTTTCTGCCCTTCTTTCGGAACGAGATTCACGGCTTCTCCATCGAGGAACTTTGCCCACCTGAGTTATGGTTTGCGGATGATGTAGATGGTCCGTGGGAATGGAAAGGACCGGCTGCGCGGAGCGGCAATGTCTTTACGGCAAGATATTCAACAAGAAGGCTGGATTTGTGAGCCGGGAGTGGATTCCGGACTTTGCAAACTTCCGGCGTGACGGCTATGACTTTGACGCCCGTTGGGATGACGGTTTGGCGTCCTACAAGGACAAGGAACTTTATGAAACCATAGCCGGTGAAGGCAGGGTGCTTTCCAAACGACTGAAAGAGGCTCTGAACTACCGCAATGGCGGCAACACCGGTTTTGAGACGTGCATCACGAGACTGCAAATGCAGAGCTATGTCTGCATCGCGGATTTTGTCTATATGCAGGACAGGTACGGAAGACCTTATGGATGGGGTGTCGCGGAATATGCGACGCCGGAAGAGCTTTTCGGGTACGACTTTATTACATCCGCCTACCAGCGAGACCCGCAGGAAGCCAAAGAGCGCATGATGCAGCATCTTTCCTCTATCCTGCCGGGTGCGTCCGCACAGCAGCTTATGAAGGTATTGAAAGGATAAAACACGATGAGCAAGAATGGCGAACACGCATAAGGACAACAACGAAATACCGCTCAGAGCAAAGGAAGGGCGCGCTGCAGAACTGTTCGTTCTGCAACGCGCCCTTCTCTTTTGCCTAAAAGTCTGCTGGTTTACGCTTTGGAGTCCTGCAATAAAAATGCGAATTGCATTCAGGCTTCGGTTCTGCCGTTCTGCTTGTGTCGGCATCCAAGCCGGAGGATGCGGTATAATGCCCCCCCTGAATCAAAGAACGATTTGCAGGAGGGACTGCCATGAACGAGAGAAAATTATCTGCATCCATGCTCACGGCCTATGACCGCTGGCTGCGGCAGGAGGAGCGAGCCGATGCTACGCGGGAAAAATATCTGCGCAGCATCCGAGCCTTTGCTGCGTGGCTGGGCAGCGCGGCGGTCACGAAGGATGTCGTGACGGAATGGAAGGCACATTTAGTCCAGCAGCGGCAAGCACCATCTACCATCAACACCGCGCTTGCCGCGCTGAACGGCCTGCTCCGCTTCCTCGGCTGGGAGGACTGCCGCGCAAAATTTCTGAATATGCATATCAGCTTTACGCAGCTGAACGAAAAATAGATACAAAAGTCCGAAATATAGGACAGCAGAAGTGCTACAATGATCTCAGAAAACGCGCTTGATTGCAAAAGTGAAGGTAACATTTTGGGGGTAAAAAAGTGGTTATAGGGTGACGTTCACCTCTGCAATAAGCGGTATAATAGTTTCGGTCACATCCTGTGGAGAGCAGGGAAACATGAGTCGAATGACATTGTCGGATCGAATAGAAATCGAAGCAGGGATATCATTTCACTATTTTCTCCTATTACAATAATTTGTTTGGACACGAAAAATGCCATCGGCGTGGCTGAAAAACTTCGCCGGCAAAAGCCACCAGAGTTTTCTTAGAGTGAAAACAGCGGATATCACCGATCTCAGCCATAAACTGAGAACGTATGGCTGGCCCTACATCAAACATCTTCATTACCACAGGATAAGTTAGGTTTGTAACAAAGTTGTTCTTGTTCTTATGATAGTCGGCTGAAATGACGTCTAAGTAGAGCCTACTGAAAAAACATAATGTTTCCCCCTGGTAGCCATAAAATCCGCCAAAAAGGACTTTCCTGAAAAAAGAGCAAAAGCCACCTTGCCAGAGCGTGGGCGGCATTCATGGCTAGGGTGTATCTGAAAGCTCCCAATGTGACCGGCAGCGTGAAAAGGTCCACTGTCCGGGTGCGTTGGGAGTTTTCAGATACACCCTAAGAGGATCAGTGCTGCTTCGGTCTTGGCGGTTTCATCCAGCCTGGCAGTAATCAGATCCAACCCAAAGCGGCGTTTGGCATTCCCGTTTCTTCCCTCAACTGCATTGCGGTCACAGGCATCTTTGTACATTTGCCGCTTCTGCTTCCTGTCGGCCTCTCCGGTTTTGGGACGGCCCAGCGCGGGGCCTGTCAGACGGATGCCCCTTTCCTTGCAAAACGCCCGATTCGAACGGGTCTGGTAAATCTTATCGGCAAGAACTGCTTCGGGGTAACTGTCGAATTTCCGGTAATAATCCTCGACCACCGCAGTCTGGTCGCAGCCCACGTTGAAATTACTCCAGCAGGTCTGTTCCAGAAAGGTGAAGCCATCCACCACGGAAAGGTGCAGTTTTTGACCGAATTCCGTAGGATTCGGACGCTTTCCCCGTTGAATCGGGCGAACGTGCGGCTGCTCCAGACTGACGATTCTGTTCTCGCATGTGTGGGTGTGGCTGTCATACATCTGCTTCTGCTGTGCATATACCAGAGGGATCACCTCCAACCGCCTCTGCAGCCAGGTTGGAAATCGCTTTTCGTAGTCGGGAACCAAAGATTTCAATTCCTCCATGCGCTTTGCAGCCTGCTCAATGCAGCGAAGCTGGTCGCCAATGGCAGCTGTGCATTTTTTCTCTGTCCACTTCTTGCTTTTTACCAGGGAAAGATAGGATTTTCTTGCTGCTTTCGGGGAATAGGGCAGTTTATGACCCTTGTGTGGTACTTCTTCCCAAAGAATGTCCACGGCGGTTTCCAGATGCTCACGGGATTTGTTCAGCAGGTCCATGTCGGTTGGGTACTTGATGTCAGCAGGAGCCACGGTGGCATCCATCATGAGCTTACCCCGATTTTTCTTCTGCTTCTTTTCCTTTTTCAGCTTCTTTTTGGAGGTATTCTTGTTCTTTTTGCCACTTTGGGCAGACTTCTCCTCTACATTTGCGTCAGGCGGATTGGAATGATTGTCCTGGGGATTCTTGTCCTGCGCATCATTACGGTCAACATTCCGCTGCTGCTCTGGCCATACCCCAGTGCAGATATACTCGTTGACTTTAGCTACTTCCTCCACTGGGAAACGCTTGCGAAAGTGCACCATCATGGAGGAATCGAATAAGGTTTCTGCCGGAAAAGCCGTCAGTCCCAGAAAATACTGCATGTACGGATTTTCGGCGATGGCGGCCACTGTACTCTCGTCAGTCAGGTTGTCGTTCTCCTTGATGAAGATAGCCCCAAACGCAATCCGGGAAGAAGTTGCCGGACGGCCTCTTTCTGTCTGGAAGGACTCCATGTAGATTTGCTCGATATGCTCCCAGGGCATCATGGATGCAAGCTTCACCCAACGGTTCGTCTTCAGCAGCTTCCCGCCAAAAGGCATGAAGAAATCCTCAATGGTCAGTTGGTCTTCGTTAGATGAAATGTACATGAGAAATACCCCCAGAATCATGGAAAACCGCCCGGAATGGCTGTTTTTGGCTGATTCCATTATATCATATTTTCACGTTTTTTTCGACTTTCTTTGATTGCTTTTTTCGTAATTTTGAAGAATCTGCGAGAAATACGTACTTATGATAATTATTCAGTAAGCCCTAAGTATATTTCACTATATTATTCAAGATTTGCATGGTAGTATCTAATGGTTTCAATTGTTTGCTTCTTTTCTTCCATCAAGCATCCAATAATCCCATCCAGCACTAATATCAGCGCAGCTTCATTAAAATTTCCTGGCATATTTTTTTTTGCAAACACCGTAGCATATTCATCTGTATCTCTAACCGGAGGTGTTTTCTTTATTGCGACAACACAATTTGCTTCCAGTGCAATTGGTGAATCGGTATGCATCGTTAGCACAGCGGTCCGTGCACCATGACTTTTTGCCTTTTTCACCAAACTCAACACTATTTCTGTTTTTCCGGAACCAGAACCAACAATTAATAAATCTCCAGGCTGAATGCTCGGTGTGCATACTTCTCCAACTAAATAAGTTTCATGCCCAGTTTGCATTAATCGCATCGCAAAACTCTTCATCGAAAGTAAACTTCGCCCAGCTCCGCCAATAAAAATACGTTTTGCTGCATTAATTTCTTTCATAAGAGCTTTTAACTCAATATCTTTTACGTCTTTGATAATTTCTTGTAGGGTATGAAGTTCACTCAACGCAATATCCTTTGCTGTCATTTCTTTTTCCCCATAATCTCATATATTTGTTTTGTAACTTTTCTGGGTTCTGTTGCATTGGTGATGGCGCTTCCAATGATCACCAAATCAGGTTGATAGGTAAGAACTTTGGGTAACGTTTCTAAATCTATTCCGCCTGCAACCGCAATTTTTGTTTGCCTTATGGTTTCCCGCAAAATCTTCAAAGTTTTTTCAGAACTTGTCTCTCTGTTAACAGAAACAGCCCTATGCGTACAAATGTAGTCTGGATGCATGTTGTCAATCTGTTTTCCCCGTTCGGCGATGTCCTCTTCTTTTATTCCCATCATATCTACTAATACTTGTTTTCCATAGTCCCTTGCCGCTTGTATTGTCTGGAGAATTGTTTCATCCCAAGTTTGAGCAGAAACTGTCACAATGTCTGCTCCAGCTTTATATGCGATTTCTGCAAGAGCATAGCCCCCATCCATAATTTTATAGTCTGCAAGCACTCGCAGGCATGGCGATATTTTTTTAAAATCATTAATTATTTCAATTGGTTGCATAATGGAGAATGGAGTACCAATCTCAACAATATCAATTAAATCTTTTAGAGACTCTACAATATCTATTGCGCGCTTTTTTTCAATTCGGTCTAATGCCAGTTGAAGTTCCATACTTTTTTCCTTTCTTTTATTTTTTTGAATTTAAAAGATCAAGAGTTGCAATTATGGAGTGTAAAATGAATTTTCAATGATAATTTGGGGATGGGAGCCAAGTGTACTTAGGTTCTCTGGTGTCACACCAGAGTCAGTAATAAAATAATCGACTTTGTTCCAAGAAAGGTATTGTGCAACACCGCCAATAGAAAATTTTGAATGATCACACATAATAACACACTTTTCGCTATTGTTTGCAACGATGGACTTATAAGCGATTTCCTGTGGATCCAAAACTGTAGGTCCATCGTGGTACCGGATTCCGCTCGAACCAAAAAATGCTGCAGTAAAACGAAAATCTTGTAGCGAACGTTCCACTGAACGACCATATATATGCATGGCATGGTAATTAACAAATCCACTAGGGAGATATAAGTAATTATCAGTTCCTTGACTTTGCATGATATTGGCAACAAGCATAGAGGTGGTTACAACCGTAATAGAATGAAAAGAATCGAGCAAAGTTGCCAAATAGCTTGCCGTGCTACCACTATCAATGAAAAATACAGCATTATTTTTTAAAAATCGCGCTGCGCTCTTAGCAATTTTTATCTTTTCGCTTCTATATTGCTCTAATTGCAGAGAAGGGAGTTCTCTAAACAAAGTTCCAATACAATTTGCCCCACCGTGTGTTTTCTTTATGCAACCCGCAGAATCTAAATAATGAAGATCTTTTCTTATTGTTTCATTGGTTACTTGAAAATGGCTAGAGAGTTCTGCTGTGGTTATGGATCCCTTTTCGTTAACCAACTCTAAAATCCGATCTCGTCGAGAACGTTTTTTATTTACCATAAATAACCTCCTATTTTTCTCCAAACATTATAGCTCACTTTTTTATGATCGTTAGTGGCTCAAATATTCGCGATCATGTGGCTCAAAAATTCATTGACATTCACAATTGTAGCACAGTTATTTTTAAAATACAAGTGATTTTGTCATTAACACAACAGTTTATTTGTATTATTTAGAAAAAACGCAAAATATTTAGTTGCGTTTCCAATTTAATTTGTTGCGTTTTTCGTTAATTTGCTATAAAACAAAATATGAAAATGTGCGAATCGGAGAAATATAATTCCGTACGCAATTGAGTCTTGATTATATGGGAAAAATATAGTACTTTATGAGTGAAGCGAGAAGTTCGCTAAAATTCAAACAATAAGGAGGATACATATGCAATCAATTTTAGTGGTTGGCGCTGGCAGAGAAGGAAAAGGATTTTTGGGAGAGACGTTTTCTACAGACGGTTGGCAAGTCTATTTCCTAGACAAAGACCCGGAAGTAGTAAATGCATTGAAAACGGGCAAATATAACGTTACTGTTTATCAGGAAAACGGAACCTTTAAGCGGGAAATTACTGGCTATGAAGTTTATGGCTATGACGAGGAATATTCGTGTTTGCCTGCGATATTAGAGGCCGAAGTAATTGCCCTTTGCCTGTATCCAGAAGATATCCCTGAAGCGGCTGCTTATCTTGGTAAAGGCATTTCGGAGCGCGCTCGCCGAAATGGTGATAAGCTTACAATTCTATGCTGCACGAACAAAAATCATAGCATTCCCGCATTCAAAAAGGCGTTTGAAAATGCGTTGGAGGGCAGCCAAGAAAGGGCATGGTTCAGTGAAAATGCCATTGTTACAGACGTGATTGTGCGTAGATCCACAAATGCTGAAACGACAACTGCGTTGGATGTTGTTACGACAGCAACCATGTCATTGCTGATTCAACCCCCCGTTTATGCAGATTTTAGCAAAACGCGTTGGATGGAATTGCGCGATGATTTGGAACAATTAAAGGAAATTAAGTTGTACACATACAATGCGCCGCATGCAGCTTGTGCTTATGCAGGTTATTTAAAGGGTTATAAAACCATCTTAGAGGCATCTGCTGACCCTGAAATCGCAGCATTACAAGATGAGGTACTTAAAGAAGCAATTCCGGGACTAAGCAAGGAGTTTGGCATACCAGAAGAGAAAATTTGGGCTTTTTGTTCTTTCCCTGGAACAAAAGAAAAAATGGATGACTCGATTTACCGTGTCGCTGTCGATCCAATTAGAAAACTTTCCCGTAATGACAGATTAACTGGAAATGCTATGTTCTGCTTCAAGTATGGTATTGACCCCAAAGCATTGATCAAGTCTATTGCTAATGGCATGGCTTACGATGAACCAAGAGACGAAAAGGCTATGCTGATTCAGAATATGATTCGAGAAGAAGGTATTGAAGCAGCGATAGCAAAAGTGTGTGGAGTTCCTGCAGACCATGACTTGGTTACTCGCGTCGCTGCTGAATATAAGGAAATTAAAGGTTAACACCTTTGATTTATATTTTGTTCTAAAATAGGAGGAAAATTATGAAGAAGGTTGTCTCTATTCTACTCGCAATGATTATCTTATGCTCTCTGTTTACTGGATGCGCAACCAATACCCCAAACAATTCTACCTCTGACACGTCACCTGCTGGCAATTCCGCAACTACAAACGATACGAAAACTTATCGCATGGCTCTCATTCAACCTCAAAACAACCTTGATTATTTTAACTATATCACAGCGTCTGCCCAGAAGTATGCGGATGCAAACGGAATTGAGTTAACTGTTTGGCAGCAGAATAGTGATCAGGCTAAGGGCGGAGAGTTTGTGGATATGGCTGTTGAACAAGGCTATGATGCTGTTATGATATGTGATGCGCAGGGAGCTGCACGCGCAGCGATGGAAGACGCCCAAGGGAAGATTGCTATCATTGGTTATGATGCAATGGCCTACCCTGACCTCTGCAATGCTGCAATTTCTACAGATAATGTCGCCATGGGTCGTGTGCTGGGCGAATATGCCGTAGAATTTATGAAAGATGACGGCAAGGATTCCTTCAATGTTATTTATTCTTATAACAATACATCTCAGTCTGAAATTGACCGTCAGGCAGGCATGGAAGAAGCTTTTAAAGCAAGTGGTTTTACAATTAACGCCGAAACGGTATCTGCTGCTGACATTAACCTTGAGGGTGGTCTTGGCCTGTGGGATGACTTGGTTATCCGGAAGGCTGAAGGCGAGTTGGACTATGCAATGTGCGCAAACTCCACTAACTCTCTCGGCTGCCTAGCAGCAAGCGAATCTGCAGGTCGTACCGACTATAAAGTTTTTGGCATTGACGATGAGGCTGATCAGCTTGCTGCGCTGACAAAAGAAAATAGCATCTATTATGCCACCGTCGCACAGAACCCATTTGAAATTGGCGTCCAGGTTATGGAGGCTGCTGTTCATGCGGTTGAGGGGCAGGACGATGGAATTGTGAAGGTTGATGGCATTCTTGTTACTCGTGACACCGTGCAAGAGTATATGGCGAACCGCGAAAAGTCATTGGAAGAGCTGAAGGATTATTTAGCAATTATCACTGCATCTTAATCTTTAGCTACAACAAAAGGCCGGGTAACGCCAATGAGACGTACCCGGCCTTTTTAAGAAAGGTGGGATATCTATATGGGCGAAGAACTGTTGAGATTAAAAAATATACGAAAATCCTTTAATTCGGTGACTGTTCTGGAGGATATTAACATCACTTTATCTAAAGGAGAGGTAATTGCGCTCGTAGGCGAAAATGGAGCCGGAAAAAGCACATTGTCAAATATAATTTCTGGAGTTTTGAAACCAGATGGCGGGCAGATCTTTTTTGAAGGAAAAGAATACAAGGAACTTACAATCAAACAAGCGAAGGACCTTGGTATCAAAATGGTGCATCAAGAGCTCCTTGTTCTTCCTAAATTAAATGTTACAGCCAACATCTTTATTGGTTCGGAATACCAAAACCACGGGTGGATGGACGTACCGAAGATGCATGAAAAAGCGAGCGAGCTTTTGAATACTGTTGGTTTGAGTATTAGCCCTAAAACACGTGTTGCGGAGATTGATATTGCAGGACGTCAAATGATAGAAATTGCACGTGCGATTGCAACAAATGCGAAAATCATTATCTTGGACGAACCCACTTCTTCTCTTTCGGATGTAGAAATTAAGAAACTGTTCGAAACAGTTAATAGGCTAAAGAAGCAGGGAATTTCTTTTATTTTTGTTTCTCACCGCTTACAAGAGGTACTAACCCTGTCAGATCGTATTTACATTCTAAAAGATGGACGCTTGACAAAAGAACTCTATCCTGAAAACACGACAGAAGATGAAATCGTTATGAATATGGTAGGTCGTAGTTATGACGATTACTATAAACGCAAGCGCGTTTATTTTGGCAAAGAGGTGTTGCGGATTGAAAATTATTCTGGCATAGATAATAAGGTTCTAGCACGTAATGCACATACACCAAGAAACATCAGTCTTCAATTAAACGAAGGCGAAGTTTTAGGTATAGCAGGCTTGGTCGGTGCCGGACGAACGGAGCTGCTCCGTCTGATTTTTGGAGAGGACAAAAAAGAAAGCGGCGAATGCTTCCTATGTGGAGAACGTGTCAATATACGCCGGTGTAAAGATGCTTATGACCTGGGTATGGCTTGGGTTACAGAAGACAGAAAAAATGAAGGTCTTATCCAAAAATTTGATTTAAAGACGAACATTGCACTTCCTATCCAGTCTCTGGTGCGAAAAGGCCTTTTTGTTGATGTAACAAAAGAGAATGCTATTGCAGACGAATTTATCGAAAATTTACATGTAAAAACAACGGGAAGATCTCAACAGGCGCGGTTTCTTTCTGGCGGAAATCAGCAAAAAGTTGTTTTGGCAAAATGGCTGGCAAGTAATCCGCGTATATTAGTCTTAGATGAGCCGACTCGCGGAATTGACGTGAGTGCAAAGGCGGAAATTTATGCATTGATTAATAATTTGACAGCACAAGGTATGGCAATTTTGTTGGTTTCCTCTGAATTGCCAGAAATAATGGGCATTAGCGATAGAATTATAGTTATGCATGATGGTGAGATTACCGGCGAGTTCCAACGTGAAGAGTTTTCAGAACAAAGCATCATGACCTGTGCAATCGGGAGGAGAAAAGAATGAACCTGAATTCTAAACAAAAGTTTCTTGAATTGAGCAAGAGATATTCTGCACTTATTATCATCATCTTTTTGGTCGTGTTATTCGCTGCGCTGAACCCGCGCTTTCTGTCTGCAGTCAATATTACGAACATCGTTCGCCAAGCAGCCATTATGATCATCGTTGCATGCGGAGCTACATTCATCATGATTGCTGGAGATGTTGATATTTCCTGCGGGGGTGTTGCATGCATAGCTGCAATAATAGCTGCAATTTGTATGAAAAAGGGCATGGGAGTCCCGGTAGCTATAACTGTTGCTGTACTTACCGGTACTCTTTTTGGTCTGTTATCTGGCATATTGGTATCCCGTTTTGCATTCCCCCCCATGATTGCAACACTATGTGTAACAAATCTTACTACAGGTATCGGGAACTTGATTACGAATGGAACAGCAATCTATGATTTGCCTGACGAATTCTTGGTTCTTGGTCGTGGTTATATAGGTCCAATTCCTGTGCAGGTTGTTATCATGGCAGTTATTACAGTTATATCAGGTATTGTGCTTTCCAGTACAACTTACGGCCGCTATATTTATGCAATAGGCGGTAATACCACAGTTGCAAAACTCTCCGGAGTAAATGTATCAAAACTTAAGGTAACTTATTATATGGTAGGCGGGGCTCTTTCAGCACTCGCTGGTGTATTGATTACGAGCAGAATGGGCACCGCACAGCCGACTTTGGGTACAAACTGGCCAATGGAAACCATCGCTGGCATCGTTATTGGTGGTACACATTTTCAAGGCGGTAGTGGCACTATCGTAAATAGTGTTTTGGGTGTCTTGCTTATGACTATGATTACTAATGGTCTCAATCTGTTAGGGGTTAATACATTCTGGCAGTCTGTCGTTTCTGCACTATTGTTGATTATTACGATTGTAATTAGTACATTCCAGGATCGAAAAAAGGGTTTGCTGTAAATGAAATGTTTTAATCTTTGAATGAAGAGGAGGAGTATGATGTTTGATATTGTAGGAATCGGCGAATGCGTAGTCGATATGACACCAGCCGGGGAATCGGAAAGAGGAAATGCTCTTTTTGAACGCCATCCAGGCGGCGCACCCAGCAATATGCTTGCTTGTGCAGCTAAGCAAGGCCTCAAAACGGCCCTAATTAGTATTGTCGGAGACGATTCTTTCGGTCATTACCTTGTCGGAGTTTTAAAAGATGTTAATATCGATGTCCGTGCAGTACATTTTTCTGAAAATTTACCAACATTTGTTGCATTGGTTGACTACGACGACCGCGGGGATAGACGTTTTTTTAAAATGCAGCTGGAATCTTCCCTTTCGGGATTTTCTCCTAACCATTTAGACAAAGAACTAATTAGCCAGGCAAAACTTGTTCACATCGCTGGTTCTATGCTGGCGTGGCCTGATTCTCTAGAAGCAATCCGTCAAGCAATTGACTTTGTACATGAAGAAGGAAAACTTGTCAGTTGTGATGTAAATTGGCGTGAGATGTTGTACGATCAAGAATATGCACAAACTATAGCAAAGCCGATTCTATATGAAATGGATATCTTAAAGATGTCTGAAGAAGAAATGAGTCTTTATACCGGGACAAGCGATTTAGTAGAGGGTACAAAAATATTGTGTGAAGCCGGCGTTAAGCTAGCAGCTGTGACGCTTGGGGCAAGAGGCTGCTATTATCGCTATAAAAACGGATCAGGCCGGCTGTATACTTATGACACAAAAGTAGTGGATACAAATGCTTCTGGTGATACATTTACAGCGGTTATGCTGGCTGGTCTGGCCGAATACAGTTACGATATAGACTCTATTTCCAATGACATTATGTACCACATTATGGAACGAGCAAACGCGGGAGGCGCTGTTTGTGCCGCAAAACGCGGCGCAATTTATGCTGTTCCATCAGTTGAGGAAATAGATAATTGCATGAAAACCGTACCTCTTTTAAAGTTGGATTGAGAAAGGAGATAAGTGTATGTTGAAACGTGGTATGCTGAACGCACAGGGAAAATTCCTTTTAGCAAGAACAGGTCATTTGGATTACTTGGGAATTACCGATGCTGGATTCAACATTCCTGAAGGAATTGAAGTTGTGGATTTGGCGGTGAAACCTAATTTACCTGAGTTACTGGACGTTCTAGATATAATTAAGAAAGAAATTGCTATAGAAAAAATCTTCCTTGCAGATAAAATTGTTGATTACGCTCCGGAACTACTAAAGGAATATGAAAAACGTTTTACAAAAGAAAAGATTGAATTTATTCCTGATGGACAACCGTTCCGTGAAAAGATGAAACAATGTAAAGGCGTTTTTAGAACTGGCCAATATTGGCTCCACTGTCCCAATGTTATAATTCAAGCAGGATGTACCTACGAAGAGGGATATGTGGACTAAGTTCAGTTTTGCAAACAGTTTGGTAAGAGGTGTAAACATATGAAAAAAATGAATTTTGCAATTTTGGGAACAGGAAATATTGCAGCACAGATGGCTGACACTGTTTCCAGAATGAACAATGTTGTTCTTTATGCTTGTGCATCCAGAACACAAGAAAAATCAGAAGATTTCGCAAATAGATTCGGCGTTCTAAACGCTTATGGCTCTTATGCTTCAATGTTGGAGGACGACAATATTGATTTGGTATATGTGGCTACACCACACTCATTGCATTATGAACATACGCTGTTATGTTTGAATAAGGGAAAAGCTGTATTGTGTGAAAAACCCTTCGCTTTGAATTATATACAGGCTAAAGAAATGATTGACACAGCACGCGAAAAGAAGTTGCTTTTGGCAGAAGCAATGTGGATGCGCTATCAGCCAATGGCAAAAAAAATTTGTGATTTAGTTGATAGTGGTATTATCGGCACGCCCAGATTGTTGCTTGCTAATAAAGGTGAGCTCGATCTAAACGGATTTGCGCCGGAACTAGCTGGTAGTACCCTGCTTGGTTTAGGAGTCTATGCAATCAACGATGCATTTCTCGTTTTTGGTAATAACTATGAAGATGTTACATCAACAGCTATTTTCGAAGAGAATGGTCTAGATGGCGCAAATTCGATTATTTTGAAGTATGCTAATGGAAAGATGGCTATGTTAAGCAGTAGCATGATTGCGCCGACAAGTAATAAGTGGTATATCAGCGGCGATGATGGTATGTTGGAAATTCAAGGGTTAAGCAGACTGAAAACAGTAAGGCATTATAATCGTAAAAGAGAACTGGTACAAGAATTTAATGCTGAAGGCTTAGATACAGGCTATGAATACGAAGTACAGGCCTGTATGGAGGCCCTTGAAAGCGGCGCTATCGAATGTCCTCAAATGCCGCATGAGGAGACGATTGCTGTTATGAAGCTTATGGATCGGCTTCGGGATGATTGGGGTTTAAAGCTTGTGGGAGAATAATAAACTGTTGGCGAGACGAGTTGATGTAGCTTGCGCCGGCGATTAATCGCCCTATTGACCAATTGAACAAATTGTGTTTTGTTCAAACGTATAGTATAGTGCGGTGAAAGTGACTCCTATCTCCCATCTAAATACGAAGAGCGCGCCATTTTGCTCCCTCTATGAGAGACTGATATGATCCCCATAGAGTCAATGTCATTAAGTTTGCGCACAAAACGCTCAATCACTTATGATGGTGATT
>ENA-OOXT01000378-OOXT01000378.1-human-gut-metagenome-genome-assembly--contig:-NODE-378-length-33652-cov-8.453791_pt1 | contig 33652 bp, 20 predicted proteins | sample MGYA00241590_ERZ501349 | MGnify/ENA primary metagenome ERZ501349 (study PRJEB25962, sample SAMEA2042838) | human gut metagenome | biome: human gut; feature: human-associated habitat; material: faeces...
GTATCCGGCGGTGCAAATAGATATCCGGCTTATTTTGTGGCAAATGCGCGACCGACCGAAACGGGAGACACGCATTCTTGTTCAGCTGAACAAGGGAATCCGGTGCAAAACCGGAACACGGCGGGCAGACCCGTCGTGCTGTAAGCACGGAGCCGACTTCCTTTCCGCGAAAGCGGGTCATTGGGGAAACCTGAGAAGGCGGGAAGCGGCGTGGACGATTTCGTCCGAACGTGTTAGTCAGAAGACCTACAAACTGTGCGTTTGAAAAACGTGCAGCATAAGCAGAACGCCCCGGCGGCGGTAAACCCGACGTGCCGGAGCTGGCCGGAATGAATTCCGCTTTACGCCTGCGGGCGTTGCAATACCATATAATGAGGAGGTTTATTTATGAAGAGAAGACTACTGGCATTCCTGCTGGCGTTTGTGATGACGTTCAGCCTTGTGCCGGTAAACACGTTTGCCGCAGAGGCAGATGCAGCCGTTCATTACACCAACATTACCACGGAATCCGGCGAAAATGTGACCGTCGAGTATGTGGAAACGGTTGTTGGTGAAGCGGCGTGGGGTGAATCGATCAACACACCGTATTACCATGTGACGATTCCTGAAGGAACCGAAAAGGTGCTTCTCACCTATCCGGAAAGTGTCAATCTTGTGCTTTCCGGGGATGACACGGCAGTTTTCTTCTACAGAAATACGTACCCGGGACAAAGCGAGATTGCTCTCGGCGGGGCTCTCACGGTTGCGACCAACGATGACGGAAGCAAGACGGTGACCATTCCTGTTGAAAATTTCATGCTGAGTACGGATGGTTCAGTTGCTGTGGGCATGGCATACTACGTTGACGAGGAGAACCAGTCTGCTGCCGAATTCTTTGACTTTACTTACGCAGCCCTGACCCATGCAGTTACCCTGACCTCCGGCGAGGGCTATACCCTGACCGGAGAAGCCACGGTAGAGGACGGCAAGGACTACAGCTTCACCGTCACCATCGCCGACGACTACGAGATGGAAGACAACTTCGTAGTCAAGGCCAACGGCGAAACGCTGACGGCCGGTGAAAGCGGCAGCTACACGGTTGAGAACGTCACTGCCGATCTGACCATTACCGTCGAGGGCGTCGTGAAAAAGCAGGCTGCCAGTCACGCTGTGACTTTGACTCCCGGCGAGGGCTATACCCTGACCGGAGAAGCCACGGCAGAGGATGGCAAGGACTACACCTTCACCGTGACCGTGAGCGAAGGCTACGACGCGGCCAACATGGTCGTCAAGGTCAACGGCGAGGAAGTTACCGCGGTTGACGGCATTTACACCGTCGAGAAGGTTTCCTCCGACCTGACCATCACTGTCGAGGGTGTGACCGAAGCCGTTCAGAAGACGGCCGGCCTGTCCGTTCTGAAGTTCGGCGACACAAGCACCGAGGCCAAGGCGCAGATGTTCCAGCTGATTCCGGCTTTCGACCCGGCGGTCAAGGAATACACCGTGCTCGTGCCGGACAACTCCAATATGTTCTACGCTTGGGCGACGCAGGCTGATGACAGAAGCAGCAGCACGACCATTACCGCCAAGTGGGTAAACCTCAACGTCGATACCGAGAAGACACAGAAGCTGACCTCCGGCAAAGCCAGCGGCCAGAATCTGGCAGGCTTCGCACCCACCGGCACGAAGGTCAACACCATGACCGTCACCGTTGTGGACGGCGACTTCAAGGATGAGTACAAGCTCACCTCCGTCCGTGTTGCGCCGAGCCTGACCGCCCTGTCTCTGGACGGCATCCGGTTCGCGGAGAGCTTCTCCGCTTCCAAGACGGCTTACACCGCGACCACTGCCGCCGAGAGCGTTACCGTTGCGGCGACGCCCCGTGATGAAAGCTACACCGTCACCGTCAACGGCGGCAGCAATACCACCGTTCCGCTGAATCTTGGTGAGAACAAGATCAACGTGGTCGTCACCAACCCCGGCGGCTATACCAACACCTACACCATCACCGTTACCAGACTGGCATCCATCGAGGTCGGCTTCACCGTTGACCCCGCCGACGCCAAGGTAGCTGTCTGGGATTCCAACAAGGACAGAGTTGCTCCCACGGACGGCAAGTATTCCGTCATGGCTGACGCCGAGTACACCTACCTCGTGCAGAGCGACGGCTATGTCAGCCAGAAGAGCACCTTCAAGTTCAGCGAGAGCAGCACCATCGACATTACTCTGGCTGTGGCCACGGAAAACCCGAACCTCGACAGAAGCATCACTGCCGAGTGGGGCAACTTCCGCAACGGCGACAACAACCTTGGCATCACCAACGCCAAGACCCCCTACGCTCCTGAGGACACGGAGCTTCTGTGGGCTGTGAAGCACGGCACCGGCTGGGCGGCCGCCCCCGGTTCTCCCATCATGGTCGATGGCGACATCTACACCTACTCCGGAAGCACCATCCGCCGTCTCAACAGCATGACCGGTGAGGTCGTGACCGAAGGCACCATGGTTGATAAGTCCAGCTACTCCATCGTCCCCATGACTTATGGCGACGGCATGGTCTTCGTTGGCCTGTCCGGCGGCAAAATTCAGGCATTCAATGCCAAGACCCTGGAATCCCTGTGGGTCTACACCGACGAGCTGGGAGGTCAGCCCAACTGCCCCATCACCTACAAGGACGGCTACATCTACGCAGGCTTCTGGAACAGCGAGGACAGAAACGCCAACTTTGCCTGCATCAATACCGTTGACGAAGACCACGCCTCCGCTACCGAGGTCAAGTACGCCAGCTGGACTTACACCAGAGCGGGCGGCTTCTACTGGGCCGGTGCTTACGTCACCGACAAGCTGGCTATCGTCGGCACCGACGACGGCGCGAGCGGCTACGATACCAACGGCGCCGCGCTGCTGGTCTTCGACCGCTTCACCGGCGAGAAGCTCGACACCCACGAGGGTATCCGCGGCGACCTGCGCTCCAACGTTTCCCATGACCCTGAATCCGACCGGGTGTTCTTCACCACCAAGGGCGGCATTCTGGGCAACGCCCAGATCGACTGGGATACCGGTAAGATTCTGGACTACAAGGAAGTCGTTATCAAGGATGCGCAGGGCAATGCCAACGCCATGTCCACCTGCACGCCTTCCGTGTACAACGGCAGAATCTACATCGGCGTCGCCGGCACCAGCCAGTTCGGCGCCAACAGCGGCCATGGCATCGCGGTTTATAACCTGAACGGCGACGGCTCCATGACCCAGGCGTATGTTTACGCCATCGTCGGCTATCCCCAGACCTCTGCCATGGTCTCCACGGCATACTCTGCCGAGGATGGCTCCGTGTACATCTACCTGCCCTACAACTATACCCCCGGCGGCGTTTCCGTACTGAAGGATAAGCCCGGCCAGACTGCGCCTGTGACCACCACCGGCTCCGGCTACAGCGAGGTCTTCACCCCGGTCGGCCCCCTGGCGCAGTACTGCATCTGCTCCACCATCGCCGACCAGTACGGCACGATCTACTATAAGAACGACTCCTGCTACATGATGGCGATCACCTCCAAGATCGAATCTCTGGAGATCACCCAGTATCCCACCATCACCGAGAACGAGGACGGCTCTATCACCGTTGACGGCCTGAAGGCTGTCACCAAGCTGAAGAACGGCGAGGAGCGGGATGTATCCAACTATGTTTCCGTCGTCAAGAACGAGGAGACCGGCGGCTACACCGTGTCCTACACCTACGGCTTCGACAACGCTAACTACGGCCTGAAGACCCTGTCCGCTGAGATCAGCGACCACACCGTCACTATTCCCGAGAATGCTGGCTACACCATCACCGGTGAGAAGACCGTTAAGAATGGCGAAGACTACACCTTCACCGTGACCGTGACCGAAGGCTACGACGCGGCCAACATGGTCGTCAAGGTCAATGACACCGAAGTTACCGCGGTTGACGGCAAGTACACTGTCGAGAAGGTTTCCTCCGACCTGACCATCACCGTCAGCGGCGTGAAGAAAATCATTATTGGCCTGTCCACTCTGAGATTCGGCAGCACCGACAGCATCAGAAGCGCGAAGTATTTCGATATGACCCCGTCCTTCGATCCGGCCGTCAAGGAATACACCCTGCTCGTACCGGACAGCACCAATGCTGTTTACGCATGGGCAACCCGCGGCGCAGACCTGTCCACTAAGGCGAGCATTAAGGCCACGTGGACGAGCATGAGCACCGGCGAGGCTTCCAACACGACGCTTATCTCCGGCAGCTCCACAGGCAAGAACCTGTCCGGCTTCAACATTGCCAGCGCCGAATCCAACACCCTCACCATCACCGTGACCGATGACGGTTCCACGGACGTTTACACCGTCAAGACTGTCCGCATTGCCCCGTCCCTGACGAAGCTGGCTCTGGATGGCGTCAAGGTCAACGAGACCTTCTCTGCCACCAAGAAGACCTACACCGCGATGACTACGAAGGACAGCGTTACCGTTCTGGCGACACCTCGCGGCGAGGACTACACCGTGACCTACAACGGCGAGACCAGCAATGTCATTCCGCTGTCCACAGGCGAGAACAAGATCGAGATCGTCGTCACCAATAAGGACGGCTACACCAGTTCCTACACCATCACCGTCACCAAGGCTGACCACGCCGTCACCATCCCCACCGACGAGAGCTACCTCGTCACCGGTAAGGAAGCCGTTATGGACGGCGCGGACTACACCTTCAAGGTGGAAGTCGATTACCGCTACGAGGCGGGCGAAGACTTTGCCGTGAAGGTCAACGGCGAAACCGTGACCGGCGAGAAGGGCGTTTACACCGTCAAGAACGTCACCACAGATCTGGTCATCACCGTCGAGGGCGCGACGAAGAAGGTTCTGAAGCCCGTAACGGTCTACTTCTCCTTCTCTCACGACGATAAGTTCGAGTCCTGCGAGCAGTCCGGCCAGACCGTGGCTCTGAAGAAGGTCACCGTTCCTTACTTCGATCTGGCACTGTACGGCCTTGAGGACTTCTACTTTGCCTCTGAGGACTACGGCCCCGCCAGCGGCGATCCCACCGGCGGCCCCGGCAGTGCTCTGGACCCCGGCACCAAGGAATTCGCTTACGGCAAGATCACCATGCTGCACCTGTTCCTCTATGCCACCGAGGTTTACTATCTGGGCATTGACCCTGCGGATGCGGGCAAGGGCTATCTGGCGAATAATGGTATTATGGGCACCGATACCTTCAATTACACCGGTTCTACGGGCTCCATCTTCCTGCAGAATATCTGGAATTACGACCTGAACCTGAACTACTATCTGAACTACGAGTATCCTCTGGCCTCTGCGGGCTGGGGCAGCACATGCGATCAAATCCTGCTCCGCGAGGGCGACATCGTCACCCTCGGCCACTTCACCGACTGGAGCTTCTTCAACGATACCACCAGCATCTTTAATTACATCGTAGCAGACAAGACGGATCCCGTTCAGGGCGACAAGATCAAGATGGAGCTGTACCATGCGGGCGCTGACATGTATGGTACTTACAACACTGCCCACACCCTCATCGACTACAGCCCCAGTGTTTACTGCACGCCTGTCAACGATATCGTTTCCGGCGACGTGACCACATGGCAGTATGTGGGAAATGCGGAAGCTGACGGCAGCTTGGTCGTGGATACCAGCACTCTGGCTCCCGGCGAGTATATCTTTGCTCTGGCCGGCCAGCCCGGTAAGGAGAACCCCGGCGTCATCTGCTCCACCCCCGGCGGCATCCGCCTGACCATCCACGAGAAGCCCGTCGTAAAGGGCGATATCAACGGCGACGGTGCGATCGACTCCACCGACGTAATGGCTCTGTTCAACGCGATCAACTCCGGCGATGACCTCGACGCCACTGTTGCAGACGTCAACGGCGACGGCGTGATCGATGCCCGCGACGTGATGGCGCTGTACAACATCATCAAGAGCGACAACTGATCCAGCAGATGGTTTGCCGGCCGGAATATCCTGTTTTGACCGGCAAACCCAATCTTACCGGCACTGAATCCAAAGCAAAAAAGAACAACTTCTGACAGGAGGATGTTATGAAAATTTTTAAGAAATCCATGTGCCTGCTCCTCGCGGTAGTCATGGTTCTCGGCATGGCGATCACCGCCTCCGCCGTGGAGACCACGGAAACCATGAGCGTGACGGCCAGCAAGGCCAACCCGGCGGTTGGCGAGGAATTCAGTATTTATCTGAACGCCAGCGGCAATATCGCCGAATGCGGATGCTTCCAGATGGACCTGTACTACGATCAGGATCTGTTCGAGTACGTGGGCGCAAACACCGCTTTCACACCCAACCACAACACCAATAAGACCACCGGCGCGCGGTATATCCGCCTGACGTGGCTTGACCTGACCAGCCAGACCGTGATCCCCAAGGGGCAGTTCTGCGAGCTGAAGTTCAAGGTCCTGAAGGCTGGCGAATATCACTTCCAGCTGACCAACATCGTCATCTCGGATTATAAGGGCGACGCCATCATGAATGTTGCCACTGCTCCCGGCTCCGTGGACGTGGCTGCAACGGAAGCCCCCGCCTTCGTCGGCTACGCAGTTTCCGCTTCCGAGGACAAGACTGTCACCGTCGGCGAGAGCGCCGAGGTCAAGATCAATGTTTCCAACAGCGACAGCATCATCACCACCTACAACGCCTATGATCTGACCCTGACCTATGACACCGACAAGCTGACCTACAATTCCTGCACCGCCGCCGACGCTCTGGCAGTCGTGAAGGAAGACGTTCCCGGCACCATCCGTGTGATCGGCTTCGGCGATGACAAGAATCTGGACACCCCCGCCGCTACCCTGAGCTTCACCGCCAAGGGCACGGGCGAAGCGGAAGTGAAGATCACCTCTGCCAAGGTTGACATCGGCTCTCAGGCCGTCGGCAGCGACGCCCCTGCGGCTTTCCTCCTGGACGACACCACCGTGATCAAGGTGACCGGCTACACCGTCACTCTGGGCGAGGGCCTGTCCGGTGAATCCACCGTCGCTCCCGGCGCGGACTACACCTTCACCGCTACCGACGCGGACAACTACGACTACGTTATCTCCGCCACCATGGGCGGCGAGACCACCACTGCCAACGACAACGGCAACGGCACCTATACCATCCCGGGTGTCACCGGCAATCTGGTGATCAATGCCACCATGACGCCCAAGAGCTACAATGTCACCGTGGAAGGCACCGGCGCAGGCGATGTGACCGCTGCCGATAAGGCCACTTACAACACCGACTACACCTTCACCGTGACCGAGGACGGCAACTATACCTATAACACCGCCGTGACCGTGGGCGGCAAGGCCTACACTCTGGGCGCTCCCGAGAATGGCAAGTACACCATCCCCGGCACCGACATCAAGGGTGACATTGTGATCAGCGTCACCAAGACCGTGAAGCCCTCCTCCGTGGTTTCCGTCACCAAGCCCGATTACGTAAAGGGCAACGACACTGCCACCAAGGGTCAGGATTACACCTTCACCGTCGATAAGGAAGAAGGCTACGATTACTCCGAGCCTACCGTCAAGGTCGGCGATGTGGATGTGACCGACAAGGTGGGCAAGAACGGCGATGGCAGCTACACCATCCCCGGCTCCATCATCACCGGCAACATCACCATCGAAGTGACCAAGACCGCGGCTGTTGCTGTGGACGTCGTTGAATACCTCACTCTGGACGGCAAGGTCATGTACCTTGTGACCGCTTCCGGCACTCTCCCCGAGGGTCAGGTTGCCAAGTACGACGGCATGAGCATGTTCTGGTCCGAGAAGTACAACGCATACGCTTATCTGGTTATCTCTGCGGATAATCTGGAGGCTGTGAAGGCGGAAGCCGCTGCGAAGGTCAAGGTCGCGGAAGGCACCTCTGCCGGAACCGTGGATTACAGCGGCGATGTGAACGGCACCGGCCTGACCGACGTCAACGACGCTCAGCTGACCTACGATATGTACAACACCAAGTACAGCAGCTTCGATGTTGTCTCCATGCTGAAGTTCCTGAATGCCGATGTGAGCGGCGACAAGAAGGTCAATACCGCTGACGCTACCGCTATCGTAAACCTCATCAAGTGATTTCCTGAATGACCGGGTCTTCTGACCCGAAACCAAAGTGCCTCCCCCGCCGTGAAAGGCGGGGGAGGCCAGACCGCAGAATTCGGAGGGTCACAGGTGTCCCTATGGAAAGTGGGGACAGCTGTGAATTTCCGACACCTTTGCCGTAGGATGTGAATTTTATGAAAAAGAGAATTTTGTCCAGCCTGCTTGCTTTTGTAATGCTTTTGTCCGCCCTGCCCATGGGAGTTTATGCCGTGGAAACGCGCTATTCGGTCGCCGCTTCGCCGGATCAGACTACGGATGCTGGGAAGACCGTCAGCATGAGCGTGTCCGTCCCCGGGGGAAAGTACAATGCCTATGATCTGGTGCTGACCTATGACACCGCGCGGCTGACCTATGTGTCCGGTCAGGCGGCGGATAAAGGGGCTTCGGTAGCCGAAAAGAGCGGAAGCATCCGTGTTATCGGCTACGGCGCGGATAAGTCCGCCTCCACGAAGGTCGTAACCCTGACATTCAAGACAAAGGCGGCGGGGACTGCAAAGGTTGTGATTTCCTCGGCGAAGATCGACACCGGCGCAAACGCCCCGACAAAAAACGCGCCTCCGGCTGCGATCAGCAGAAATACCACAAAGTTTACCATCCAGCCGGGATACACCGTGACGCTGGACGAGGGGCTGGCCTCTGACAGCCTGAGCGCGACGGCAGGGGAGGATTATACCTTCCGTGCGACAGATCCGCTTCACTATGATTACAAGCCCTCGGCGAAGATCGGCGGCAAGGACGTCACGGTCAAGGATAACGGCGACGGCACCTACACCATCCCCGGCAGCGAGATCAACGGAAATATCACGGTCAAGGCGAACAGAACCCCCAAGACCTATAAGGTAACATTCAAGGGCGAGGATCTGTCGGGCGAAAAAACTGCGGCCTATAACACGCCCTACCATTTCAAGCTGAACCGGAAGGCCGGATACAGCTACGTTCTGCGTGTGACCATCGGCGGAAAATCTTACACCGGCTACAAGGCGGAGAACGGCGGCTACGTGATCCCGGGCGCGGACATCACAGGCGACATTGTCGTCACCGCGCAGAAAACCAAGATCAATTCCGGCGGCGGAAGCTCCAGCGGCGGCTCAGGCGGCGGAAGCTCCGCCAAGTATGTGTCGGTAAGCTTCATTGGTTCCGGCGCGGACGACGCGGTGGGCAGGAAAACCACACGGCGCGGTTCGGATTATACATTCCGCATTGATCGTAAGGACGATACCGATTATGACGTTTCCGCAAGGGTCAACGGCGTTACCGTCAAATGTACCTACGACAGTAAAAAGAATATTTACCGTATTTCGGGCAGCGAGGTCACGGGAGATATCACCATCACGATTACGAAGGGCGCCCCGGTGGAGGTCAACGTATACGTCACGCTGGACAAGCAGAGCATGTACCTTGTGACTTACAGCGGCAGCGTTGAAGATGGGCATGTCCCCATGTACGACGGACAGAATATGTACTGGTCGGAAGCCTACAACGCCTACGCATGGCTGGTGATTTCCTCCGCTGATGAAAAAGAGGTCGTGCGGACTGCCCGGAACAGTATCATCATCGGAGAAGGGGAGGCCGCCGCCTCCATCGACTACTCCGGCAACGTTGATCTCAGCGGGCGCATCGATGTGGACGACGTACATCTCGACCACGACGTGTACAACGCGAGATACACGCTGGTAAGCATGGTGATGCACAAATTCCTGAACGCAGATGTCAACAGAGACCGGAAGGTGGACGTAAAGGATGCGGTGTGGATCGTCAACCGCATTCTCAGCGGACAGCAAGGAGCGTGACATATGAAGAGAATCACCAGTGTCATTCTGGCCATCGCACTGATATTCGCGCTGGCCGTGACGGCCATGGCGGCGGAGATCGCGGACTGCACCGTGTCCGCCGATTCCGTGTCGGCGACGGCGGGGGGGACTGTGACTGTACCCATCCGCATTTCCGGGAACCGGGGCTTTACCAATTTCGGCATTGCTCTGGACTATGACCGGGAGCAGCTGGAGCTGCTGAGCATCCAGACGGCGGAAGGGGAAACGCCCTATCTCTGCGGCACGACGGTTGCCGTGAATACCCAATGGACAGGTACGGACGAGAAGACCTTTGGCTACGTCACGGCTGCTCTGGAAGAAGCCGCGACGGCAGACGGAATTCTGTTCACTGCCACGTTCCGGGTCAGTGGGGATTTTTCCGGCACTGCGGCGGTGCAGCCGGTGGTGCAGTATATGCGCAGCAACAAACGGCTGCTGTCTGTATTTGACGCCATTCCCGTCACGACCGTGAGCGGAACCGTATCGACGGTTCTGGTGGGAGACTATGACCAGAACGGAACGGTAAACGCGCTTGACGTCATGGGCCTGTACAGAGCTGTGATAAGCGGCACGGATTTCTCGGAAGAGGATCTTGACCGTCTGGATGTCAACCGGGACGGTATGATCAACGCGCTTGACATAATGGCAATTTATGGGATCGTATCGGGCGGTCAGGAATGACCCGACCCACAGAAAAGGAGCAAAATATGATGAAAAAAGTTCTGTCCTGTTTCCTTGCGGTCATGCTTTTCCTGACCTGCATTCCCACAGCGATGGCAGTGGATAACGCCCGTGACTTTTTCTTCGAGCTGTCCGTGGACGGCAGCGATAAGAAAGAGGTACAGCCCGGCGACATCATTCAGGTGGATTTCAACCTGAAACGGTCGGACAGCGGCGATGCCTACACCATGTACGGTATGCAGAACGAAATTCGCTACGACAGCAATTTCTTCGAACTGGTGGAGGGCAGCGCCCTGCTGAGCAACGGCATTTCCACGACGGACATCGGCCTGCGGGACAATTACCGGGAATTTTACATGAACTTTGTGTCCCTGTCCGGCGGCGAGGAATGGAACGCCCAACGTCTGGTCGGCTCCTTCAAGCTGAAGGTGATCGCCACGTCCGGCGTGTCCAAGATCACGAATCAGGACTATCTGGTGTCCACCAAGGACGGAACCGATGAATATAAGGCGTCCTGTCAGGATGTGACCATCATCATTTCCACCGACTGCACGGTCACGTTTGAGCCAAACGGCGGCACGGCGGTTCCCAGCCAGACCGTCCGGTACGGCGAGACCGTGGAGCGGCCGGACAATCCTACCCGGGAGGGCTACCATCTGGTGGGCTGGTATTCGGATATCGACCTCCAGAATCCGTGGGATTTTGACACCGACACCGTTCAGGGCAATGTGACCCTGTACGCAAGATGGGAGAAGGGCGACGCGCCTGAGACGGATGCCGACGGCACCGGCAGCGGCCTGTGGTGGCTGCTGGGGCTGGGCCTGCTTGGTCTGCTGCTTCTGCTCCTGCTTCTCCTGCTGCTGGGCAGAAAGACGGTTCACTTCGAGACCGGCTGCGACAGCAAGGTGAAGGATCAGAAGGTGAAGAAGGGCAGTCTGGTGACACGTCCCGAGCAGCCGGTTCGCCCCGGCAGAGCCTTCGCCGGATGGTACGCAGATGAGAGCTGCACCAAGCGCTGGGATTTTGATAACGACAAGGTTGAAGATAATATGACACTCTACGCAAAGTGGCTATAAGTTCATGCGCCCCCACCCGGATTTTCCGGGTGGGGCACACGTGCATTCTGCGGCGGCACGTGAATTGGGGCAAATTCCGAAGACAAAAGGAATGGCAGTATGGATTGGAATTCATTATTTCACAGCAAATATCTGCGGGGCGGCCTGTGCGCAGTGCTGATCGCCGCGATCCTGCTGGGACTGTGGCTTCCGGGAACGGGGCTGAAGGAGGCCCAGCCGGATGACCCCCTGCAAGGGGAGGGCGTCCGGGAGATCACGGTGCTGAAGCTGGGGGAGAATTTGGAGCAGCTGAACACCATTTCGGTTCCCAGCGGCGGTCAGACAAAATCCACAGAGCCGAATGACAAGGCCAGCGAGACCCGACCGGAAGAAACCCAGCCCGATTCCTCCACGGACGACGGCAGTGACGGTCAGGAGGACGGAGATCAGGGCGCCGACGGCGGGGAAGTTTCTCCCTCGGAGCTGTCGCTGGTCTTGACCTGGAACGCAAAGGGCATTGCCTGTGCCGCGGGCAACACGCAGGCGTTTTCCGTAAGCAGCTATGAGCTGAACGAGGACTTGTTCCGGTTTCGCGTAAGCCTGACCGGAACACAGGCGCAGGATGCAAAGATCGTGGGCGGCATTTCCGTCGCCGAATCCACCCAAACGGCAAAGGAGCTGACCTGGCCGAGGGGGTCGCTGCCCATGGCGCCGGCGGCGGGAACGGACAAGGAGGTCTACGAGGTTTCCTTCACAGTCAGAACCCCGGAGCGGGACGTGTTTTTCCGGTATAAAATCACGTATCAGAAGCTCCCGGATGTACAGCTTTCCTTTACATGGCAGGGAACCGGAAACCACAAAGGCACACTGCTCTGTTTGCCGGGTGGCAGCGCCGCGGATAAAATCAAGAACAATCAGCTGGCCGGTGGCGGGATACGCTACGAGATGAAGTTGGTCGGCGCGGACGCCGAGAGCGCGGGCGCGAGAATTATGAGCGCCAGCTATACCTCCGATGCGGCCTCCGAGAGCGGCGAGCTGAATTGGCGGGATGGACAAGGTCGGTTGGAGGTGAAAATGCCGGAGGGGGAAACCTCCAATACCTATCGGATTTCGGTTTCCGCCCTTGCAAACGGGCATACGGCTCACTTTGAAGTCATTCTGCATTTTGGAAATGATGTAACGCTGCAAATGCGCTATATCCTCGATGACGGCAGCGAAAGAAAGGTTTTCTGCCAGAATAAGCAGTCGAAAACGGCGGATACCGTGTATGACGACCAGCTGACCGAGGGGAATCTGCCATACGAAATGTCCATTGTCGGCTCCGATGCCGACAGCGCTAAGATCACCTCCGTCAAGTGTACACGAACCGGCAATGACAACAGACCCCGGACCCTGAAAGCATCGGACACGGTTCAGCTTCTCCTGAATAAAGGAAAAACCGGACAGAACAATTTTACGGTCGAAGCAAAGGACGACTCGGGAAATCAGTATACCTTCAAAATCAATGTTCCCTACAAGCATAAGGGAACGAACAGCATAGAAATCCTTTTGAACCTCAAGGATCAGGATGAAATTCCCAACGAAGTCATAACCATTCTGAAGGTTTCCGCGCAGGGAAAAGATGCGGCAGGAAATGCGGTCAGCATTCCGGCAAAGGGGACGAATGAATATATTCAGGTTACGCTGGATGGAATTGAGGTCACGGATCCTACCTCCTCCAGGGATGCCTGGGAGTACGGCCTGTTTCCGTCTAATCCGGAGACGGGGGACAGAAAGGAACATGCCCTCTATGTTTACGCCGAGGACGCTTACGGCAACTGGGGGAAAGCGGAGCTGACGCTGAATGGTTTCCGCGTAGAACCCGGACAGAAAATCGGGGACGCGACGATTTATGTGGACATGACGGTGCTGGGGGTAGGTGTTGTCGGCCCTATCCCTTATGAGGTTCTGGCGGACGAGCCGATTTCCTATGTGGTCGCCAAGGCAATCATGGGAAAGGACACCGGCGAACCCTTCGGTGCGGCAAGCGATACTCTCGGCTGGCGGGGCGATTACGGCGGGACGCTGGACACTGGTTTCTATCTGCGGAGTTTGAATACCGACTATCACGCAGATGCACTGGAAGATGCGGTCTGGCCGGGAAGCACGGAAGAGGAAGTGCTGGATGCCATCGACGCCCGGTTCGGCGCGGGGACTGGTCTTGCAGTTCTGTGGCGCTGCCTGTACCGCAACGGACTGAACAAAAGCGTCGGCTCCGGCAGCACCTTCGGCGAGTTCGATTATACCAGCGGCTCCGGGTGGATGTACTCGATAGGCGGCAGCTATTACCCGGGTCAGTCCATGTCTGCGGTGCGTCTGAAGGACGGAGATGTGCTGACACTGCGCTACACCTTGGCCTATGGCTGGGACATTGGCGGCGGCAGCGACAATTACGGCAATATTGTGGGCTACTGTGTTACGGCAATCAATGGTGACATCACTCCCAGACATCAGATGGAAGAGGTGGAAGACCCGGACGGCTCCGTTCGCTACGTGTGCCGCTGCTGCGGCATGGTTCAGGACTGCCCCCACGCGCATATGACCTACAAGGATTTGGAGGACGGAACCCATATTCTGCTCTGCGAGGATTGTCAGGCGGTCATCGGCGACCCGCTCCCCCACAACTGGACATACGACGCCGGGGACACGGAGGACAGCCACGTCTGCGCGGAGTGCGGCGCGGCGGAGCAGCATTTCTGGAAAGAAGTGGAAGGCACCAACACCGCCACCTGCACCGAGCCGGGCGTCAGAACGGTCAGATGCAGCGTCTGCGGCATGGAAAAGGAAGAAGAAGCCGAAGCGAAGGGGCACACGCTGGACAATCGCTGGAACCACACGGCGCTGGAGCACTATCAGAAATGCTCGACCTGCGGCGAGGAATTTGGGCGCGGAAATCATGAGTACACATATAGTGAGGACTGGGACGATTATGAGTGCCGTATCTGCCATGTGCTCCACGAAGAAATCTGCGGCGGCGCCCTGACGATTCAGGAAGCTACCTGCCAGAGAATCGTGTACCACTGCGACAGCTGCGGCTATGACATGACGAAGCCCGGCACCTTCGACGAATATCATGATTACGTGGACGGCTTCTGCCGGTACTGCGGCGCGGAAGACCCGGATCATGTGCCGCATGAACACGCCTACCACGAGACGCAACGGGTTGAGCCGACCTGCACGGAGGACGGCTACGTCGAGTATACCTGCGACTGCGGGGACTCCCATACAGACCCGCTCCCGGCCACCGGCCACAGCTGGGGCGAATGGATGCCCGCGGGGGACGGGGAGGAAGTCCGCTACTGCGGCGTCTGCGGCGCGGAAGACTACCGGACAACCGGAGAGGATACGTACAGCGTGCGTATGTTCTTCCTGAACTGGCTTTTCCCAAAGATGCATAAAAAATAGGGGGAATCACAATGAATGAGAAAATTCCTGAGATCCTGCGGCAGATCGAAACGATCGTTGTGGGTAAAAACGAAATTGTTGAGAAAATCCTGATGGCGATCCTGGCGGGCGGCCATGTGCTGATGGAGGACGTTCCCGGCGTGGGTAAGACCACCACGGCCATGACCTTTGCCAAGGTGCTGGGACTGGACACCAAGCGCGTTCAGTTCACCTCCGATACCGTCCCCTCGGACATTATCGGTTACTCGGTCTATGACAAGGAAAGCGGCAGCTTCGTCTATAAGCCCGGCGCGGTCATGACGAATCTTCTTCTGGCCGACGAGATCAACCGCACCTCCAGCAAGACCCAGTCCGCCCTGCTGGAGGCAATGGAAGAACTGCACGTGACGGTGGACGGCAAGACCTATGAGCTGCCCCAGCCCTTCGTGGTGCTGGCGACCCAGAACCCCGTGGGTTCTGCGGGAACGCAGATGCTGCCGCCGTCTCAGATGGACCGGTTTATGATTAAGATCAGCATGGGCTACCCCGATTTTGAAAGCCAGATCAGCATTTTGCGGGACAGACACACGGAAAACCCCCTGAACCGGGTGACCCCGGTGGTTGACCGGGAGCAGCTGCAGGCGCTGATTCAGGAAGCGGCGAAAGCGGAAATTCAGGACGCCGTTTACGAGTATGTCACCCGGCTGACACAGGCCAGCCGGGAGCACCCCATGGTGCAGCTGGGCGTCAGTCCCCGCGGCGCGCTGGCGGTGTGCCGTATGGCGAAGGCTTATGCTTACCTCAACGGCCGGGACTTCGTCATCCCGGAGGATGTGGCCGCCGTGTTCCCGGATGTGTGCTGCCACCGTCTGGTGCTGACCACCAAGGCAAGAATGATGGAGGAGCGGCCGGAGACGGTCATTGCCGCCATTCTGGATTCCGTAAAAATGCCGGTGATTAAGCAATAAACGAAACAACGAACGGAAGCAGGTACTGCTTATGATCGCAATGAAATTGGGTTGGGCGGTGCTGGAGGGCATCTGCGTCTGGCTTACCCTGTATTACGGGAGCGGCGGCGCGTTAGCTCTGGCGGCGATGCTGCTGATCTTGTCCCTGGGCAGCCTCCCGATTCACCTTTTCCTGAGAAAACGGCTTCGGGTGCGGGTGGAAGCACCTACGAGCGTGCGGAAGGGGGACGAGGGCAGCATCACGATCTGCCTGGAAAATCCCACGCTGCTGCCCGCTCTGCGCATCCGCTGCCGGGTAACGACCCGGAATCAGCTGAATGGTGAGAGCTGCACCCAGAACGTCATGACCTGGGCGTTCCCCAAAAGGGAACGGCGTACGTCCCTTCGGGTGGGAAGTGAATATTGCGGACGCATCCGGATATCCGTGGAGCAGGTGAAGCTCTATGACTGTTTCGGCCTCATCGGCGTCCCCTGCGGATGCAGTGCGGAAGCGCACATGACGGTGCAGCCGGACACCTTCCCCATTCGGGTGAATCTGATCCCCAATCCCGACAGTCAGGAGGACAGCGACAGCTATTCTCAGGAGCGGCCCGGCGCCGACCTGACGGAGACGTTCCAGATTCGGGAATACGTCCCCGGCGACAGTATGCGGCAGATCCACTGGAAACTCAGCGGAAAATTTGACCGGCTGATCGTCCGTGACCCGGCGCTGCCCATCACCCGCAATGTGCTGGTGTTCTGGGAGAGAACGGGGCAGTCCGGCAGCGTCAAACGCATTGACGCGCAGGCGGAAACGGTGGTGTCAGCGTGCCGGAGCCTGTCGGACAGCGGCATCCAGTTCACGCTTGGGTGGAACGATACGGACAGCAATGTCTGCGTCCTGCATGAGATTTGCGGCATGGAAGATCTGATCGGCGTTATCCCCCGGCTTCTGTGTGCCGCCGGAAGGAAGGATGGTGTCGGCGGCGCGTCGCTGCTGGTACAGACCCGGCCGGATGCCCTGTGCGGACATATGGTGTACATCGGGGAGGAACCTTGCGCCGATGTATTGCAGATGCAGCGGCTGGGGCATGTCACGGCGCTGCTCTGCGGCGAATCGCCTTTGGAGGGGAGCATCCCCTTCGACGTGGGGCGGTATCGGGAACAACTGGGAGAAATTGACGTATAAGGGAGGCGAAAGCCTTGACCTCAAAAATAAGACAGGGGATGCACCTGCGTCAGCCTGAGAATTCGTCGGACGGCGCATGGATTTTCCAGACGTTGGCGGCGATGCTCGCCTGCGCGGCGTTGATGTTTGCGCTTGCGGCGTTGGCCGGGTTTCGGACGGGAAATCTGCTGCCAATCCTGCTGGCGGCGGGGGGATACGTGTGCATCGCCTACGGCGTGACCATCCGGTTTCAGAAGCAGCAGTGGTTTTTCCTTGCTGCGCTGGTCATACTGCTTCTGCTGGTGCTCATTTGCAGACAGCAGGTGCTGGAAGGCTACCGCCTGTTCTGGAATCAGATGCGCAATACCTATACCGCCGGGACGGGCTGGGTGCTCCCTGAGTGGGAGACGCAGCTGCCTGCGGAGAAAAGTGGGCTGTGCCTGACGCTGTTTGCCGTGGTGGCCGCAAGCGCTATAGCGCTGATTTGCTGCTGGCTGAGCGGCCGGGCACCGGCTATACTGGCGGTGCTGCTGCCCGCCGCCGCGTTGGCGGGAATGGCGGTTTTCAAGACCGACGAGGTACTTCCCGGATTGGCCGCGCTGGCGGCTGCCGTGCTGATTCTTACTTACAGCGGGTGGCAGAGCCGGAAAGCGGCGTTCCCGGTCACATTTGGCTGGATTCTCTGCGGAATTGCGGCGGGATTGCTGATGCTTTGCGCATCGGTTCCCGGTGTGCAAAGCTGGACGCAGAAAATCGGCGAAGATAGCCGCAAGGCAATTCATGCCTATCGCTACGAGACGAAAAATACCGTGCTGCCCGAGGGCGACTTTACGAATTACCAGAAGCAGAACGGCACCCGGGCCGGACTGGAAGTGACCATGTCGAACCCGGAAGCACTGTACCTGCGGGGATTCACCGGGGCTACGCTGGAAGGCGACATCTGGAGCACGGTGGACTCTGCCGTTCTGGCGCAGAATCAGGCGCTTTTATACTGGCTGAACGAAAACGCCTTTCACCCGGCGGCACAGTATGCGTCGGCCGCCGCCGGAACGGACAGAGGCACGGGCAGCGTTTCCATTCAGAATATCGGCGCGTGCAGCGCTTACCAATATGTTCCCTTCTCCCTGCGGGATACGGGAAATTTACCGGCGGAAAACCTGAAAGAGGACAGCCCTCCCTCCGACGGGGAGAGGACGTACCGGTACTCCGTGGTAACCAGCGGCGAAAATGGCATTGAGCAGACCCTGTCGCGGCTGCAAACCACCGATGATGCGCAGGTGCTGCAATACCGGAGGGCGGAAAGCGCGTACCGCAGCTTTGTGTACCGCAATTACCTTCAGGTTCCGGAAAGCGTGACGCAGCTGCTGGGGCAATACTGGGACGAGACCACGGCGGGCTACGGCTCCCGGGAAAATCTCACCCTGCCGCAGGCACAGGCCTGCACGTTGACGTTCCTGAGCCGGTGCTTCCCTGAGGAAGGAACGCCGGAGGATATGGAGCTGCCCCTGACCGCGGCGGAGGGGACGAGTTTCCAGTACGCTACGGTGGCGGTGATGACCCTGCGCTATTTTGGAATTCCGGCACGCTACGCCGAAGGGTATGTCATTTCGGAAGAAATGGCCGCAGATGCTCAGGCGGACGAGCCTCTGACCGTGGACAGCCGCTGCGCGCGGGCGTGGGCGGAGGTCTATCAGGACGGGATCGGCTGGATACCCATGGAGCTGACTCCCGGACTGGGAGAAATGCTGGAACAGAAGCCGGAGGAAAACCCGGACGAAGGAGATTCGGACAATGCCGAGTCGGAGACCCAGCCGGAGGAGGAAACGACCCCCGAAGAGGACGGGACACAGGAGCCTGAGCCGGATGGCGGCACCGTGACCAAAATCGCCAAGGCCATGCTGCTGGGTGTGCTGTGGGTGCTTTTGATCGTGCTTCTGCTGTTCCTGTTCCTGCTGCTCAGAAGAAAGCTGATCCGCAAGCGCAGGGAACAGAAATACCAGCTGGAGGACATAAACGAAGCCGTTTGCTGGATTTTCGCGGACACGGCGGCGCTGATGGAAAAGCTGGGTCTGCGCAGAGGAAACGGCTCCATGCGGGCGCTGTGCGAGCCTGCAAAGCAGCGCTTCGGCGACGATTACGCGACGGCGCTGGCAGAAGCCATCCGCCTGAATGACCGCGCCATGTTCAGCAGCCACGCACTTACGCAGGAGCAGCGAGAATCGGCGCTGAAATTCTACGCCGATACGCAGGAAAGTCTAAAAAAGAATGTAAAATGGTACCACCGGATGTGGATAAAATGGATTCAGTGCCTGTATTAAGGAGAGAACATAGTATGAAGAACTTGAGAAAGCGCCTTGCATGCCTGCTGCTTTCCGCACTGCTGCTCATCGGCTGTCTGCCGGTGACGGCACTTGCGGCGGAAAACGGGTTTATTCTCGTGGTGGAGGCCGGCGGAAAGCTGGTCATCGCGCCGGAATACATTTCCTGTACGGCGGGGCAGACCGCCGCGCAGGCGCTGAGCGCCAGCGGACACACCTTCACAGGGCTGGATACCGGCATGATCTCAGCCATTGACGGCGTGACGGGTAACTTTACCCGCAGCGACGAGAACGGTAACTACGACCTGTCCGTCAGCGCGGCGTCCATCGGCTATCTGCGCTTCAGCGAGGATATGGACAGCAAGCCCAGCGACGGACTGAAGCAGCTGATGACCGCCATGGCGGACTATAAGAAAAAGGGCAGCGACGTTCAGGCGGCCGCCAAAAAGGAATATGATACCGCCAGTGACCTGTTCGTGGGCATCAACAGCGAGTCCGCCAAGACCCTCGCGTCGAATCTGAATGACGCAGTCAGGAACTATGAAAACACCCTCACCGGCGAGCATTACCCGGTTCGCTTCACGGACGGTTCGGCGGCGTATTCCGACGACAACTACCACGGCGTTTCCATCACGGCGGTAAACGCCTATGGAAAGCAGTGGACGGACGACGGCGACGGCGTTCTGGAGCTGCCCAAGGGCGACTACACCTTCTGCGTCGAGCAGGCGGGACTGCGGGTGGAAGGCAAAATCACGGTCAGCGCCGCAGCGACGGTATCGGCAGAGCTTCCCCAGTCGGAGTGGCTGATCACCGATACCTTCCGCGTTTCCGGAAGCTTCGGCGAGGAAACCAACAAGGATAACAAATTCACGGACGAAGAATGGCAGCTGGGGCAGTGGTCTGACAGGGAAGTGACCGTTCCGGTGCTGGACACCTTTACCGGCTCGGTCTACACCTACGCGGAGTACGATACCGCTCTGCTGGCAGAGGTTCCGACTCTGACCGCCATTTATACCCTGGCAAGCACCGGCGAGCGGATGGAAAAGGCGCTTGCGTTTGCGTCCCTGACCAGCGGTGCTTACAGCGTGCTGGCGCGGGGCGCGGCGGGCAGCACCGTCATTTACCGTCTCACCAGCCAGGGCGAGGACGGCTATACCTATTCTCAGGACTACAAGGTCAATTTCGCCCGAGTCCCCACCCTGGTTTCCATCCGGGTGACAGACCAGAAGGGCGTAGATCAGGCGGCCTCCGTCCCCTTCACGCCGGAGACCGTGGCGTATTCCTATAAGGTTCTGGACACGGTCACGGCGGTCACCGTCACGGGGCAGCCCTTGGAGAAGGACTATACCGTAACGGTGGACGGTCAGAACGCGGCAAACGGCGTGACGGTGCCTGTTTCCGGCGAGACGGTTATCCCGGTGACGGTTTCCGCCAACGGCTATTCCAGTACCTATACCCTGACCATTCAGCCGGGGAAGGGTAAGAGCCTATCCTTCCTGTCGGAGCGTTCCGTGACCGTTGAGGTGGTCAACAGCAACGGCGTGGTGATGCCCTACGTGACCCACCGGGAGTCCGCGACCCAGAATCGATACCGGTACACCCTGGTTCCCGGAGAGACCTACCGCTATGTTGCGACCCGGGGTACGTATTACCACATTACGGACGATTTTTCCCTTGAGGAAGTGGCCGACAGCACCATCACCGTGGATTTCAGCTCCATGAGCGATTGGCTGACAAGTCTGGCCTACGGGAAAAAAGCCGCTGCGGCCTCCAAAAATTCCCTGAAAACCGACGCTTCCTTCACCCCGGAGAATCACAGCTACAGGGTTTCCTATGAGGACACGGAGCATATGGTCTACGCCTGGGCGGCGACCGGAGAGAAAAATGTCAGCATTCAGGCAATTTATAATCAGGTTTTCCCAAGCAGCCTGTACCACGGGAAAGAAAGAAGCGTTGACCTGACCTCCGGCGCATCTTCCGGCGTCCGGCTGAACCGCCTGCTGATGAAGGAGAACCCCGTTGCGGGCACGGTCACCATCCGCTTGACAAAGGAAGAGAACGGTGTTACTTTTTATCAGGACTATGTAACGCGCTTTGACCGCACGCTGACGCTGAAAGACATGACAGCCCAGTGCGACGGCGCTGCCGCTGCACTGGAAAAAGAGGACGGAACCAAGGGCTTTACGCCTGGTGTGAAGACCTATTCCGTGACGGTCTCCATGGCGGCGCAGAATCTGGAACTGCGGCTTTCCCGCTACGAGGAGAACACCTGCTACGGCGAAGAGGACGTGGGCTACCGCATCAGGGTGGACGGCACGGACGTGACCGCCGAAGGCGGCGTGGTCATCCCGCTGGACGGCACCATTAACACCCAGACGGTTACGGTCACGGTGGAAAATAACAAGGCTCCGGACGGCACCGGAACTTATACCCTGAACATTCTGAAATCTCCCCCGGTGGAAGTGACCTTCGAGACGGAACCGGCGGATGCGCTGCTGCATCTGCGGGACGTTCTCACCGGCGTGCAGCAGCTGCCGGACGACGCGGGGAATTATCTGCTGTGCGAGGGAAGCAGCTACAGCTACGCGCTGACAAAATACGGCTACGAGGCCGTGTCCGGCACCCTGACCGTGACCCGGGACGATGCCGGTGCGCTGGTGATCTCCAACGGTACGAAAACCTACCCCGTCACCGAGACGGAGGGCGGCGGCGCGGCGACCATCGTCTGGACGCTGAATCCGGCGGCGGCCAACCCCGCCATCGACCCGTCGATCCCGGCGCAGTGGGCGGATTTCCGCGGTTCTTCCACCAATAACGGCGTCACGGACGTATTGCTGCCAACGGCGGCGCAGGACGGCACCTTGTATTGGGCAAACCAGCTGGGCGTCGGCTTTGATTCGGATGCCGTCGGCAGCCCGATTCTGGTGGATGGCGATATCATCACCTACGCGGGCGACAAGATCTACCGCGTGGACACCGTAAGCGGCGAGGTCAAGGTAAAGGCAAACATGGATCACAAGTCCAGCTTCTCCATCACCCCGCCGGTTTACGCGGACGGCATGGTCTTCGTGGCGCTGTCCGGCGGCACGGTGCAGGCGTTCAATGCGGCCACACTGGAATCTCTCTGGATCTACACGGATAAACTGGGCGGACAGCCCAACTGCCCGCTGAAGGTGAAAAACGGCTATCTCTACACCGGCTTCTGGAACAGCGAGACCGGCAACGCGAACTTCGTCTGCCTGTCCATCACCGATGAGGACCCGGCGCAGTCCAAAGAAAGCAAGTGCGCCTCCTGGTACTATACCAGCAAGGGCGGCTTCTACTGGGCGGGCGCTTACGTGGCCGACGATTTCCTGCTGGTGGGAACGGACGACGGCGGAAACGGCTACACCAGCCAGACTTCCCGGCTGCTGCTTCTGGACCCCGCGACGGGCGAGCTGATGGACAGCTGGGACGGCCTGAACGCGGATATCCGCAGTACGGTGGTTTACGACGCCGGGACGGACGCCTACTATTTCACCTCCAAGGGCGGCACCTTCTATTCCGTTCAGGTGACCGGCGACCGGAAGCTGACGAATAAGTGGAGCGTGAATCTGGCAAACGGCGTGGGCGGCGTTCCCATGAGTACATCGACCCCTGTGGTCTATGGCGGCAGAGCCTACCTGGGCGTTTCCGGCGCGGGACAGTTTACCCCGTACTCCGGCCACAACATCACGGTGATCGACGTGGTTGCAAGGCGCATTGCCTACCGCGTGGAGACGCAGGGCTATCCCCAGACCAGCGGCCTGCTGACGACGGCCTACGAGCAGGAAAGCGGCTGCGTATACGTCTATTTCTTCGACAACATGACCCCCGGCAAGCTGCGGGTTCTGCGGGACAGAGCCGGACAGACGACCCCGGATTACGTCACCACCGAGGGAGGCCGCACGACGGCCTATGCGCTGTTCACCCCCACCGGCGATCAGGCGCAGTATGCCATTTGCAGTCCCATCGCCGACGAATACGGCACGGTCTACTTCAAGAACGACTCGGCGCGGCTGATGGCCTACGGAAGTGCCATCGAGTGCCTTGAGATCACCCAGCAGCCGACAAAGACGGCATACGCGGAAGGGGAGACCTTCGACCCTGCCGGAATGGTCGTCACTGCGGTCTATGCCAACGGAAAGACGAGAGACGTTACGGCCTACGTGACGTATAAGACTGACCCGCTGGACGGCGGCGACGGGGAGTTTGTCATTTCCTTCCCGTATGTCATGTACCATAATGAGGAAAACGGAACGGAGATGACCTCCGGTGTTGAGACGATGGTGCCCGCCATCACGCTGAATCTGACCGTGGGCGATGGACTTCTCGGCGACGTCAACGGCGACGGTAAGGTCGATCAGGCCGACGCCCAGATGATTCTGGACTATGAAGCGAAGCGCATTGACAGGGCGCTTTCCCTGAAGATGGCGGATGTCAGCGGTGACGGCGTCATTGACAGCAGCGACGCCGTGCTGATTCTCCAGTATGCCGCGGGAGCTCTGAAGGAGTTCCCGGCGGCTGCCCCGAAGGAAACGGAAGATACGGGAAGCACTGATCAGATCGCAGTCGGGGACACAGGACTTCCCAAAGAATAGGAGCATAGATTATGAATCAAAAATGGATCGCCCTTTTGCTGGCGCTTATCTTGGCGCTGTCTGTCTGCGGTTGCGCCGCGGACAAGCCGCAGACGGAGACTGCCGAAACGACTGCGGCTGTGGAAACCCGGACGGCCGCGGGGCAAAGTACGGTAACGGACGAGGAACTGACACAGACTGCCCAATGGCTGATGGAGCAGATCCCGCAGCCAACCTACGGCTCCGTGGGGGGCGAGTGGGCCGTATTCGGGCTGGCGCGTTCCGGCGTTGCGGTACCGAAGGAATATTTTGAAGTTTATGGTGAAAACGTGGCTGCCTACACGGCGGAACACGGCGGCGTGCTCCACGCGAAAAAGTACACGGAGTATTCCCGTGTGATTCTGGCGTGGACGGCGCTGGGGAAGGATGCCACGGATGTTGGCGGATTCAACCTGCTGGTTCCTCTGGCGGACTTTGATCAGACGGTATTTCAGGGAATCAACGGCCCCATTTTCGCGCTGCTGGCGCTGGACAGCGGGGCGTATGACATTCCGGAAAACACCGCCGGAACCACGCAGGCCACGCGGGACGGGTATGTGGACTATATTCTGAACGCGGAGCTTCCCGGCGGCGGATGGTCGTTCGCGGGGGGCGACCCGGAGACGGACATCACGGCCATGGCGCTGCAGGCGCTGGCCAAGTACCGCGACCGGCAGGATGTGGCGGACGCGGTGGAGCGGGGACTGACTGTTCTGTCTCAGCAGCAGGAAGAAAACGGCGGCTTTGTCGCCTACGATTCGGAGAGCAGCGAGTCCATCGCGCAGGTGATCGTGGCGCTGACGGAGCTGGATATCAGCCTGACCGACTCCAGGTTCGTCAAGAGCGGGAACACGCTGGTAAGCAGGCTGTTGGAATTCCGGACGGAGAATGGCGCGTTCCGGCACATTCTCGACGGGGAAGAAGACGTGATGGCGACGGAACAGGGCTTCTACGCCCTCGTGGCCGTGAGCCGGGCGGAGCAGGGAAAATCCACCCTGTACACAATGACAGAGACGTAAAAACAGTTTCGCGGGGGAAACAGCGGATGAAGAAAAAGCGGCTTGGGAATATCGTGATGGTTCTGCTGATCGCCGTGATCGCCGTGACCGGCGTTCTGACGGCGCTTCACCTGCGGGGCGGGGAAGACAGCAATCTGGGAAGCCTGTACAAAATTACGGCGATTCCGGACAATTCTCTCATCACCCCGGGGCAGGAGGGGAATGTCTGCACCGTCACCATCGTCTGCGACACCGTTCTTGATAATCTGGGGTCGCTGGACGAGGAAAAAGCGCCCTATGTTCCCAAAGACGCGGTGATCCTGCCCAAAACGCAGGTTTCCTTCACTGAGGGGGATACCGTCTTTGACGTGCTGCAAAAGGTCTGTACGGCGGCGGATATCCAGCTGGAATACAGCTGGACGCCCATTTACGACAGCAGCTACATCGAGGGTATCAACCACCTGTATGAATTCGACTGCGGCAAAGAATCCGGCTGGATGTACAAGGTGAACGGCTGGTTCCCCAATTACGGCTGCTCGGCCTGCAAGGTGGAAAACGGAGACGATATCGTCTGGTGCTACACCTGCAAAGGCTTCGGTAAGGATGTGGGCGGCGGATGGATGACGGAGGGGACCGCAAAATGAAAAAGTCCCATATCGTGATGCTGCTGACCTTCCTGCTGCTGATCCCCGCAACGATTTATTTCGGCCTGCGGTTCAGCGGACGCGCCTACTATGTCACCAGCACGCTGGTCATGATTGAGACGCTGGTGCCGTTTCTGCTGGCTTTCGAGAACCGGAAGCCTCAGGCGCGGGAGCTGGTGGTCATCGCGGTGCTGTCCGCTCTGGCGGTGGCCGCGCGGGTGGTTATTCCCATTCCCAATTTCAAGGCGATTTTCGCCATTATCATGCTGTCGGGTATTGCCTTTGGCCCCGAAACCGGGTTCCTTGTGGGCGCGATTTCGGCCTTTGCCAGCAACTTCTTCTATGGTCAGGGACCCTATACTCCATGGCAGATGTTTGCTTACGGCGCTGGCGGACTGCTGGCGGGCTTCCTGTTCGCAAAGGGGAGACTGCCGAGAAAGCCGGTCGTCATGGGCGTGTTTGGCTTCCTGACAACGCTGCTGCTGGTGGGGCCGCTGCTGGACACCTGTTCGGTTTTTCTGGAGCTGTCGGTTATCAATGTGCGGACGGCGTGGCCCCGTTATGTGTCCGGCTTCTGGGTGAACCTCAGTCAGGGCGTGTGCACGTTCCTGACCATGGTGATTTTCGGGAATCCTTTGCTGGAAAAGCTGGATCGGGTGAAGGTGCAGTACGGGATGATGGAGGACGAAGATGGGCTTTGAAAGCTGCCATCCGGCGGTGAACTTCCTGTTTTTTGCCGCCGTCATTTACGGAAGCGTGGCCTTCCAGCACCCGGTGTTTCTCGCCATATCCTGCCTGTGCGCCTTCGCGTTCAGCATGAAGCGGAACGGAAAGCGGGCGGTTATCTTCAACCTGTGCCTGCTGCCGCTGGTGGTTTGCTTCGCCCTGTATTACAGCAGCTATCACCATTTCGGCGTGACGGTGCTGAAACAGAACTTCATCGGCAACAACCTGACGGTGGAAAGCTTCGTGTACGGCATGGTGACGGGACTGCGGGCGGCGGCAGTGTGCATGTGGCTGAGCTGCCTGTTCCGGGTGGTGTCCAGCGACAAGGTGCTGTACCTGTTCGGCAGGGTCAGCCCACGGCTGTCGCTGTTTCTCACAATTTTGCTGCGCTTTATTCCGAGAATCGGCCGGGAGGCAAGAAAAATCAACCTGGCTCAGAAGGGCATCGGCCGGGGAAGCAATCAGGGAAATGTTTTTCGACGACTTGTCAACTGCCTGCGGATTTTCTCCATGCTGATCACGTGGATGATCTCCGCACTGGCGCTGGAATCCGACGCCATGCGTTCCCGGGGCAGTCTGCTTCGGGGACGGACGGCATTTTCCATCTACCGCTTCGACAACCGGGACAGGGCGTTCGTGATCGCGCTGTTTTCCGGCATCACCCTGACTGCCATGGGGGCGATCCTTGGGGCGACGACGATGTTTTACAATCCCAGAATCATCTGGAAGCCATTGGAAAACGTAAGCACAGTGACCGCCGCCGGCTACGCCGCGCTGTGTCTGCTGCCCATGGGACTGGAATTCTGGACGGAGTACCGGTTCCATAGAGCAAGACGGAAAGTATAATGTTCGGGAGCCATCACACGAAAACGTGATGGCTCCCGTTTGTTATTTCTCGTCGCAGACCTGAAAAATGTAGAATTTCAGGTAGTAGGAATCCTCGGCGTCCCACAAAATGGGGTGATCCGGCGCCTGGGTGCGGTACTCCACCTGCCGCAGCCGCTTGTGGACATTCCGGGCGGCCTGACCGATGGTCTGGGTGAACAGTTCGTAGTCCACAAAATGGGAACAGGAGCAGGTGGCGAGGAAGCCGCCGTCCCGGATAAGCTTCATTGCCCGGAGGTTGATCTCCCGGTAGCCCGTCACCGCCTTTTTCACGGAGGCGCGGGATTTGGTGAAGGCCGGAGGATCGAGAATCACAAGGTCAAATTTCTGCCCCTTGGCTTCCAGCTCCGGCAGCAGCGTAAACACGTCCGCGCAGAGAAATTCCACCCGGTCGGAAAGACCGTTGAGGGCGGCGTTTTCCCGGGCCTGCGCCACGCCCAATTCGGAAGCGTCCACGCCCAATACATGGCTTGCCCCGGCGAGACCCGCGTTCAGGGCAAAGGAGCCGGTGTGGGTGAAGCAGTCCAGCACCTCCGCGCCGGGACACAGCGGCCAGATGGCCTTGCGGTTGTATTTCTGATCGAGGAAAAAGCCTGTTTTCTGTCCTTCGGCCACGTCTACGAAATATCTGACGCCGTTTTCCACGATCTCCACCTTGGTGTCAAAGGGGTCGGACAGGAAGCCTTTGACCCGGGGCATTCCCTCCTGCTCCCGCACTTTTGCGTCGGAGCGCTCGTAAATTCCCCGAATGGAAATGCCGTCCTTCGCCATCAATTCTTTCAGGGTTTCCAGAATGAAGGACTTATACCGATCCATGCCCAGCGCCAGAGACTGCACCACCAGCACGTCGGAGAACTTGTCCACCACCAGACCGGGCAGGAAATCCGCCTCGCCGAAAATCACCCGGCAGCTGCCGGTGTCCACCACCTTTTTCCGGTATTCCCAGGCGTTCTCCACCCGCATTCTGAGAAAAGCCTCGTCGATTTCCTGATTCCGGTTCCGGGTCAGCATCCGCACCCGGAGCTTGGAGCGGCGGTTCAGGAAGCCCTTGCCCAGACAGAAACCGTTGTAGTCGTGGACGGAGACAACATCCCCGTCCAGCGGCTCGCCCTCGATGCGCTCCACCTCGTTGTCATATACCCATGGGCCGCCCGCCTTCATGCTGCGCCCCTCGCCCTTTTTCAAATACACCGCGCCGTTTTCCATTGCGTTTTCTCCTGTTCCGTAAAATATCACTACCATTATACGATGATTTTCCCGAATTGCAACAGAAAAGAGCCGGTAAGACGGTTAAAACCATCTTACCGGCTGCTTTGCGCCCGGAAATTACTCTGCCTTGAAGGTGTAGGTCGCGCCGGCGGTGATGTCGGTGGAGTCTACGCCGGTGGCGGCATACTCGCCGTCCACATAGAATGCCCAGTACTTGCCGTCCTGATCGTAGTCCACGGTGACGCCGTTGACGGTCTTGACGTACAGGCCGTAGTCGCTGTCCTCGCCCGCAATCAGACCCAAGGACAGCAGCGCCGCGCCAACGGTCTTCTCATCGGTGTGGATTTCAAAATGGCTCTCCTTGCCTTCGGGATCCACCACGTTAAAGAGGAAGCTGGTCTCGCCCTCGCCCATGGAAACGGTGCCGCCGGAAGTTTCAGCGGAGGCCACAGGCTCAGTTTTGTCATTCTTGCTGCATCCAACGGTGGAAAGCGCCAATGCCGCAATCAGCGCGATGCACAGAAGGATGGACAGCAGCTTTTTCATGCTGAATTTGTTCATAACAATTCTCCTATCATGTTATTCCTTTCCCGCCTGCCTTGAAACGGCTGCGTGAAGGGGTTCGCTATTTGGTATTCACAAACAGCGCAGATATTGTAGCATAGATTCCCATTTTTTTCAACCGGAAAAAATCACGATGCGCGGCGGAAAGACATTGCAGTTTTTCGGAGATTATGATAGAATATGCTGCATAGAATAAAAACACAAAGTCGGGTCGCACATTGGAATGGGGCAATCCCAGCGGTACCAAGCCGCCGTAGATGGACAGTTGAGCCGCGGAAAGTCATTGGGAACATCCTGAGAAGACTTTCGGCAAATGGCGTCCAGAGCCGGAACACGGTGACCTGACGTTTTTTCCCGGAAGGCTCTTGGGGATGCCTGCCGGAGGTTTTTGTGAAGTCCCCATTTGGGGACTTTTTCTTTTTGGGGGATGCTATGACTGCGGACGCTTTTTCCAACTGCCACCCGGCGGTGAATTTCTTATTTTTTGTGGGAGCCATCGGCTTTGGCGTGCTGATCCAGCACCCGGCGTACCTGATCGCGGGGGCGATTGGCGCGGCGGTTTATTATCTGCTGCTCAGCGGCAGGGCGGGCTGGAAGCGAATTGCCATGCTGCTGCCCATGTTTCTCGCGCTGACGGTGGTGAACCCGCTGTTCAATACCTACGGCGAGCGGGTGCTGTTTCATGTGTTCGGAAGACCCTACACGGTGGAGGCGCTGCTCTACGGCGCGGCCATTGCCGGGGTGTTTCTGGTGATGATGCTCTGGTTCGGCTGCTACAACGCGGTCATGACCAGCGACAAGTTCACAAGCCTGTTCGGGAATCTGATCCCGGCAATTTCATTGCTGCTGGTGATGGTGCTGCGGATGATCCCCAGCTTTATCCGCAAGGCGGGGCAGATCATGGGTGCGAGAAAGTCCGTTGGCCTCGGCGCGGGGGAGAACAGCACCATGAAAGAAAAACTTACCAGCGGAATGCGAACATTGTCCGCCCTGACGGACTGGGCGCTGGAGGGCAGCATCGTGACCGGGGACTCCATGCGCGCACGGGGCTACGGCACAGCCAAACGCACAAGCTTTCAGATCTACCGGATGAAGGCGCTGGACTGGACGCTTCTTGCAGTGATGCTCACCCTTGCGGGTGTGGCCGCAGTGGCGGCCGCCATGGGCGGCGCTGCGGCGGAGTTTACGCCGAAGCTTGCCATTCAGCCCGTCACCGGCATTTACGCGCCGGGCTTTATTGCCTACTGCGCTTACCTTTTTATCCCCTCTGCACTACACATGAAGGAGGCCGTTCAATGGCACATATCGAGATCGAGAATCTGACCTTTTCCTACCCTTCCGCCGGCAGGCCATCCCTGTCCGACGTCAGCCTGACCATCCGGCGGGGGGAGTATGTGGTACTCTGCGGCAAAAGCGGCAGCGGCAAAACAACGCTGCTGCGGCACCTGAAAACGGTGCTTGCGCCCCACGGAAAGCGAAGCGGGGACATCCGCATCAACGGCGTTTCGCTGAAAGATATGAGTCAGCGGGATCAGGCCGCGAAGGTGGGCTTCGTCATGCAGAATCCGGACGATCAGATCGTGACGGACAAGGTCTGGCATGAGCTGGCCTTCGGGCTGGAAAGCCTGGGCTGCGACCAGAAGACCATGCGCGCCCGGGTGGCGGAAATGGCCTGCTATTTCGGCATTCAGGACTGGTTCCACAGAGACGTTGCCAACCTGTCCGGCGGACAGAAGCAGCTGCTCAATCTGGCATCCATCATGGCCATGCAGCCGGAGATTCTGATTCTGGACGAACCCACCAGCCAGCTTGACCCCATTGCGGCTTCCGATTTTCTGAACACCCTGCGGAAGATCAACGCAGAATTGGGAACGACCATCCTCATTACGGAGCATCGGGTGGAGGATATTTTCCCCTACGCTGACCGCGCCATCGTGATGGACGGCGGAAAAGTGATCGCCAACGACACCCCACGGAACATCGGTAAGCGGCTCTGGGAGGAAAAGAACGATATGTTTACCGCCATGCCCACGCCGGTGCGGGTGTTTTACGGCAGCGGCGGGGGGGGGGGGGGGCCCCGGGGGGGGGGAGTGCCCCCTGACCGTGCGGGAGGGCAGAAACTGGCTCAGCGATATTTTCCCGAACCCGCCGGAAATCACCGAGCTTCCGGCGCAGCCCCAGACCGAAGAAGACGGCGAAATCGCCCTTTCCCTGAAAGAACTGTGGTTCCGCTATGAAAAGAACAGCCCGGACGTTCTCCGGGGAGCCAGCGTCGAGGTGGCGAAGGGAAGCCTTCACGCCATCGTGGGCGGCAACGGCGCGGGAAAATCCACAACACTGAAAGCTGTCTGCGGCATTTGCAGACCCTATCGGGGCAAGGTGAAGGTGCTGGGAAAGCCGGTGGAAAAATACAAGCAGCAGGAGCTGTTCCGGGGCTGCCTCGCCATGCTTCCTCAGGACCCCAAGAGCCTGTTCGTCAAGAAAACGGTGCTGGAAGATTTGCAGGAAATGACGCAAAACGAGCAGGATATCCGGGAAACGGCGGAAATCTGTCAGATCACGTCCCTGCTGAAAAGCCATCCCTACGATCTGTCCGGCGGTGAGCAGCAGCGGGCGGCACTGGCGAAGGTGCTGCTGACCCGGCCGCAGCTGCTCCTGCTGGACGAGCCGACCAAGGGCATCGACAGCTTCTTCAAGGAGACCTTTGCGTCCATCCTGACGGAGCTGAAAAAGAAGGGCATCACCATCGTCATGGTGTCCCACGACGTGGAATTCTGCGCCCGGTACGCCGATCAGGTGAGCATGTTCTTTGACGGGCAGGTCCTGACCACGGATACGCCCCGCCGGTTCTTCGGCGCGAACAGCTTCTACACCACTGCCGCAAACCGTATGAGCCGCCATGTGTTCCGGAACGCGGTGACGGCGGAGGATGTAGTGGATCTTTACAAACAAAACCGGGAGACAAAGGCATGAAAAAGTCCCATATTGCCACGTTGACCGTTTTTTTCGTGCTGATTCCCCTGACGCTGATCGTGGGCAGCAGACTTTCCGGACGGGCGTTTTATGTCACCAGCACGCTGGTGATCGTGGAGCTGCTGATCCCCTTCTTTCTGGCCTTTGAGGGGCGCAGACCTCAGGCGCGGGAGCTGGTGGTGCTGGCAGTGATGTGCGCGCTGGCGGTAGCCGGGCGGGTCGCCATTCCCATCCCCAGCTTCAAGGCAATTTTCGGCATTATCATGATCGCGGGGATTGCCTTTGGCCCGGAATCGGGCTTTCTGGTGGGGGCAATCAGCGCACTGGCAAGCAATTTCTTCTACAGCCAAGGGCCCTACACGCCGTGGCAGATGATGGCCTACGGCGCGGGCGGGATGCTGGCGGGCTTTGTGTTTGCCGAGGGCAGACTTCCCCGGAAGCCGGTGATCATGGGGATTTTCGGATTTCTGGCGGTGGCGTTTTTCGTCGGGCCGCTGCTGGATACCTGTTCGGTATTTCTGGTGATGTCCAGAATCTCCCTCAAGGGGGCGATGGCGTTCTATATTTCCGGGTTCCCGGTGAATCTGAGACAGGCCGTCGCCACGGCAATCGTACTTCTGGTTCTGGGGAAGCCCCTGCTGGAAAAGCTTGACCGGATCAAAACAAAATACGGAATTCTGGATGATGAGGGGAGGAAGGAAGCATGAAAAAAAACCAGCTGTTTCTTTCCACCATTGCCCCGGACGCCGCGGAGGAAGCCCGGCGGCACGGCCTTGGGCTGGAAATCGCGGAATACTGCACCGCGTGGAACATGGATGAGCAGTTCGAGACGACCCACGCCGCCGTGACCGAGGAACTAACAGGCGTGGGCAGGAGACTGCTGCACGCGCCCTTCAGCGAGCTTTTCCCCTGTGCCGTTGACCCGAAAGCACGGGAGCTGGCGGCGCTCCGCTACCGGCAGGCGATCGCGCTTGCGCGGCGGTATGATGCCCGGAAGATCATCATTCATGGGGGCTTCAACGAAAGATTGTACTACCCCTGCTGGTATACGGAGCAGTCCATTGTTTTCTGGAAGGATTTTTTGAAGGAAGACCCCGGCGTGGACATCGTGCTGGAAAACGTGCTGGAGGAGCAGCCGGAGATGATGACCGAGATTTTCCGGGAGGTGGACAACCCCCGGCTGCGGATGTGTCTGGACGTGGGGCATGTGAACGCTTACTCCCCGGTTCCCGTGGAGGAATGGGTGAGCGCCTGCGCGGAATTTCTCTCCCATTTCCATATCCACAACAATGACGGCTCTCAGGATACCCATTGCGCCCTGGGAGAGGGAACGATCTCCATGGCCGCGCTGCTCCGGCAGGCGCAGACGCTCTGCCCGGAGGCGACTTTTACGCTGGAAGTGCTTCAGGCGGCACCGGCGGTCAGCTGGACTTTCTGGAGGGGGCGGCGGTGTCCCCCGGCGGCAAGGCCTTCATCTGTCTGACCTCCACCTTCACCGATAAGCAGGGGGAGAT
>ENA-OOXT01000382-OOXT01000382.1-human-gut-metagenome-genome-assembly--contig:-NODE-382-length-33411-cov-11.444268_pt1 | contig 33411 bp, 28 predicted proteins | sample MGYA00241590_ERZ501349 | MGnify/ENA primary metagenome ERZ501349 (study PRJEB25962, sample SAMEA2042838) | human gut metagenome | biome: human gut; feature: human-associated habitat; material: faeces...
ACTTCATTCAGCCGGAGCCTGCAAATAAATTTGCGCATAAATCTTGACGGCACCGCTTATATATCGCTTGTATCTGTTATCAGGCGACATTTTCGTGCAGCTGCATTTCCTGTTGGGGGCGCTTCTTTATCAGACGCTGCGCCCCAGCCGGTAGGCTTCCGCCATTGCGGTCGAGCTGCGGATTTCGTCGGCCTCCATTGCGCCTACGCCCAGTACGACGCCGCCCTCCGTTGCGTTCGGGATGCAGCAGGTAAAGCCGCGCAGGGATGCCAGCATCGTTTCGGTAAAAGCCGCGTCCGGCGCGCCGCAGGTGATGATAAAATAGAAGGTCTTCCCATCCAACTACTGGAAGAAAGCGTAGCTCCGGTCAATCACCGCTTTCATCTGCGCGGTCATGGAGTAAAAGTAGATGGGCGAGACCAGAACGATGACGTCCGCCGCCAGCATTTTCTCCCGGATTTCCGCCATATCGTCCTTCAGCACGCACTCTCCGCCGTTGCGGTAGCAGCCGTTGCACCCAAGACACCCGGCGATTTTCTTGCCCGTAATCCAGACTTTCTCCACATCGCCCCCGGCTTCCTTCGCGCCGCGGGCAAATTCTTCACTCAGAATTGCGGAGTTCCCGTTCCGGCGGGGGCTGCCCTCTAAAATCAGAACCTTTTTCACCGTTATGACCATTCCTTCCCGCTGTGTTGCAAGGCACCAAGGGGAGCTGTTGTCTGCATCGCTTCTACCAACGAGCAGGGAGTAACAGCATACAAAAGATCTTCCACATCCACTGGAGATTTACGTTGCTGTGCAGCCTGACTGAGAACAACAGCAAAGATTCCTGTACGGAATCTAAGGGAAAGTGATGGATTCCTTTCTACGATGTTCCGGAACCCACCTGCAAAATAGTTCCTGCTCATCCCAAATAAAAACTTGCAAATATCTTCTGTATTTTTATTTTATAAGCTGGATGTTTTCAGCTGTCGCTATCTTGAGAAAATTTTCCGATAATTTTTCACTAATTGTTAGTGTTTTTAAGGGCATTACGCCAAAATCAATGTACTCTCCCACACTTTCTATTATAATATTGCTCAACGATGACGGAAAACGTACTTCGGACAACTTTGTAAACCGGTAAAACAATATCCAATCCAAAGAAGTAATCCCTTCTTGTACAATTAAGGTTTTTGTATGGTTTTTGACATACTCCGGGAAATATGGATGGGCACTATAATATGAATTCCGCCCATCGCACCCCGGAATTCCTCGGCATATTGTCTCACCACTTCCGCTCAAAATCATTTTACCACAACTATATTCCCAACAGATATTATCTGTATATTCAAACTCAGACAAGATTTCACATTTTCCCATCCATATGCAATGTTCCTTGCCTTTTCCGCAAATACCATAATAGTAATCGTCTTCACAAACGTAATTATCCATCGTTATGGCCATTCCTTTCTGTTGTGTTGCAAGGCACCAAAAGGGATGAAACAGGTGCTCATACATAGTGTTTTTTGTTATCCTTGCCATTCGCTCTGCGGGTAACAGTCCGGAAGCAGCACATCTACGGTATGACCTGGCCACAGGCGCCTGACAGCGATATCAGCCGCAGGCTACTTCCTGATTCAATGGCAGTTCCAGCAGTTCAGGGTGTGTGAGCAGATGCTGTATGATCTTGAGCGAACGGGCAAAGTAGAAGCCGTCCGCAATGCGTTCGTCCAGTGTGAAACCGATATCCACCACATCCCGCACCTCGCGGCTGCCGTCCCCGGCGATCTTCTCACTCTTGCGGATGGTGCCGATGGCCGCCATAATGGAGCTTGAGCCGTAATTGTTGAGATGATGGTAGACGCTCGGGCATTTGATGCTGCCAAGATTGGTGAGGAAGACGGTGGCAAAGTTCGGGTCATCCTGCCGCAGGAAGTCGGGCACCTTGCCAAAGAAGTCCAGTGTCTTGATGATCCAGATGACAAATGCCAGAACCGGACGCGGCAGCTTTTTGAGCACGTCCATCGCGCCATTCACACCGTCGTTCTTTTCCGTGCGGGCCTTGTGAACCTTGCCGACGACCCGGTGCGTCACCTCGGTGAGCGTCCAGTCTTCCGGCGCGGAGATGACCACGAGGGACTCCTCGCTGTGATCCTCGAAGCGTTTCTTGGCTACGAAGCCAAGGGTAATTTCGTCGCGCTGGTAAAAACGCCGGCCGGAGATGAAGCTGTTGAGCTGCGGGCGAAGATATATCGTTTTTGCGACAGCCATAAGAATGCAGTGAAAAAGCGTGGCGCGATATTCTTCCTCGCCCTCGTTCTTCCGTGCGATGTAGCGAAGCGCCTCTGTCACGTCGAATTCCATGTTGACGTAGACCTCGGCATCCGTGCGGTGGTTCATCAGATGCGGCAAAATGACATGGAGCGAATCCATATCGCGGATCCAGCGGGCGTCTTTCCGGTCGCCCCAGCGTTTCTTTGTCGTGTTGCTCATAGTGTGTCCTCTTTTCTTTCTTTTTTCGGGCCGAAGCCCCTGAAGATACCCTGCGCACCCTCATACGCAGAAATTTTCGGATAACCTATGCAATCATTACTTTCTTAAGTAATGGAAAGCCCTATGCCGGTTTTGCGGGTCAGTTCCCGGCTTTCGGGCGGTGTACTTTTTCAACCTCTTCCTTCAGCGCGACAGCAGATTTTGTTCCATAATCCCCCTTCCCTGAAAAGTTCCGAAATTATAATCCATGATACTACGATTTTGGAAAGGATGCAAGAGGTTTCCTCATGTATTCCGGAAAATGGAAAACGCGGTATATTGAGAGCAGGTGCCGATAAAAACACATGGCCTTTCCTTTTCTTGAAAAAATGGTATCATATTCCTACGTCCGCCGCTGGTACTTCGACCCGAAGACCAATCAGGACATTTATCTGGAATATGAAAGCTATGTTACGGACTGCACCGATATGGAAGATGTGCTTCAAATGCTTATCGGCACCGGAGGAAACCCGGTAACCGTCCACGGCTGCACGGGAGCGGCATTACAGAATGGCGAAAGCGCCGCAGTAGTATGGCTGATCGGCACCCCTGAGAAAGGAATCTCGTTCCGGTTGTCCAGCAGCAGTTTCACCGCAGAGGCGCTTCTGCCGATTGCGGAAAGTGTGCAGCTGCAATAGCGATTTCGGAAACCGCATTCACCGGGGCTTAAGACATAGTCTCAGCACCCCCATCCGTTCCGCGGGAAGCGGAATGGATGGGGCTGCTTGTCTACGTGAGACTGCTTTTCTGTTTCATCACAGCATATGCGCCGGAAAAAGTCGATGTCGGCGTTTTTTGGACCTCGTTTCTGGAAAAATTTTTCCGATTCGACGAGAAAAACAGTTGCGCTTATCCCAGCTGTATGTTATACTGGTGGTGCATATACCATCCCGGAATGACGCTGACCACGCGTTCCCACGGAGTACGGGAAACGCACAGAACTGAAAGGAACGGAACAGCTATGAAGAAACGACTGCTCAGCATCCTGCTCGTGTTTGTCATGGTGCTCTCCACGCTGCCCATCCCGGCCTTTGCCGAGGACGGCGGGGAAGCAGCCCCCACATGCACCTGCGAAACGGCTTGCACGGCAGAAGCCATGAACGAAGACTGCCCAGTGTGCGGCGCGGAAGGTGCGCACCTGCATGACTGCGCCAAGTACGTCGAGGGCGCGGAGAATCCGGCGGAGACCACCACTCCCACCGCCGAACCGGTGAATGTCGGGGAAACCGAAGCCACCACTGCGCCCGTCGTTCCCGAGACTGAAAAGGACGAGACTCAGCCGGAGAGCGAAAATGATGCCGAAAGCATTGAGGGCGGCGAAGAGACTCTTCCCGAAGATGCGCCGGATACGCTCGCGTTGGACGCGGAAAATCTCATCAGCGTGCAAAGCGGCGAAACCATGTCGGACGAATTGTATGATTCGCTGTCCTATGCCACATTCACGCTGTCCGCAAGCGAGTACCAGTGCGGCGAGGCGGGGCATACCGGCTCCATAACGGATATATGCCTGAACAGCGTTGACCTGTCGGACTGGGATGCAAACCGGAAAATCAAGGTGAATTTTGATATTTCCTTCCAATGTGATACGCCGGGCTGCCCGCGCGGGAAGGAGATGAACCGGTATAACAAGACAAGAACCTTTACCGACTCGGATTCCTGCCACACGCCGGTCTCCGCCACTGCCAATTACAGGAAGGCATGCAGCAGCAATAACAATGATCTAATCGTGCTGACCCTGACCTCCAACAAGAGCATCGCCTACAAGGAATACTTTCCGAAAAAGGAAGCCACCTGCACCGAGGCGGGCTATGAATCCTACTGGATGTGCGGCAGCGATGCGGACAGCAACAAGTGCCGGAAGATATTTTCGGATGAGGACTGCACGAAGGAGCTTGCCGCGCCCATCGCGATTCCCGCGAAGGGACACTATTTCCCTGCAAGTGCCTATCACGCGGAACTGCCTGGCACCTGTACCGATATCGGTCATGTGGAATACTGGCATTGCGGCCAGTGCTACAAGTATTTTACCGATAACACCGGCACAACGGGGATCTCGAACATAATGCTCCCCAAGGATAAGGATAACCATGCCCAGGCGCCGCAATATATCGCTGACGACGTACATCATACGGCAAAATACAATTGCTGCAACACGACGCTCCCCATGGAAGCACACAGCTTTGACTATGGCGTGTGTGACGTATGCGGCTACGAAGCCACTTTCCTGGTACAGAGCGGCAGGGAGACTGCGTACTTTGGCTCGTACAACGATGCAATGGCCGCGCTAGCGCGGGAAGGCGCGACGTTTCTAATGATGCTGAGAGACTATGACGGTACGATCGATATCAATGTAGACGGGAAACGTACCGTCCTGATCGGCGACGCCAGAACAAATGTCCGCGTGAGTGGCATCAACATAAACGGCGGAAGCGTTACCATATCGAATTACGGAACGGTTGGCTCTCTTACGAACAATGCCGTCACGATCCTCGGCAAAGGCGGCGGCAGATATGACGCGATCCGGAATAACATGGGCGACGTCGGGGCGCTTCTCGGCAGTTGCATTGTGTATAAAACAGAGGACGGCGTGTTCCTGCGTTCCAAAGATGAAGCTTGCAAGGCCGACAGCATTCAGAATGTCCGTGTCATTGGCGCTCCGATTTCGTACATCGAGATCACCGGCGCGGGCAAAGGCACCGGTGAAGAGTATGATGTCAGGTATGCCCATACGGTAAAAGCGGGAGAAACGGTGACGTTCCGATCGGATGTGTACCAGATCAGCGGTGCTACCGCCGCTGGTGCTGTCATCACATCCTGGGACTGCGGAACCATACCCGCGGAAAATGTCGATGTGCAGACATCCAATGGGGGCTGGAGATCGACGCTTACTCTGACGAACATTACACCTGGCGTATATCCTCTGGTCTGCACGGTGAATTCTGACAACAACGGCGAAATCTATTCCGTTCGCGCAACCGTCACACTCACCGTGGAGGCGGGCGAGACAGAGTATACCCTCACCTTCGACGCCAACGGCGGCACCGGCGCTCCGGCTGCCATGACTGGCGGAACAAACAGGTTTGTGATTCCCGACACCATCCCGACACGTGAAAATGCCCACTTCGGCGGCTGGGCGCTCACTGCCGGAGCCGACAGCCCGCAATACCAGCCCGGCGATACTGTCACCATCGACGGTGGGATGAAAATGACCCTCTACGCCTACTGGAGTGCGCACGGCGACGGTAACGGCGACGGCTTCTGCGACGGCGGCGAGGAATGCCTCCACGGAAAGGACGCCGATGGCTACTGCACCGTAAGCGGCTGCACCCACAACGCGGACGGACACGACTGCTGCCCGAAGCGCGGGCCTTCGGAAACCGTCATCACGACCTTGCCAACCCTGCCCGCCGAAACGTATGTCGGCACCCAGTTTCTGGATGAAGCGCTCGAGGGCGGAGTGGCGCAGGTTAAGGGAACGGATACCGTCGTCCCCGGTAAGTTTGCATTCGAGGGAGAGTATGGCGGGAGCGTAAGTTTTGTGGGGGAAAACCGCCTGCATGTTATCTTCACTCCCGATGACACGGAAGCATATACAACAGCGAAATGTGAAGTGATTGTGACCGGCATTCGGTATACGATCACGGAGGTTCTTACGAAGTTTGCCATCACGGACAAACCGCTGGGCACGCCCCTTGCGGAGCTGGGAATCCCTACGGAGGGCGTCACGGTAAAAACCGACTCCGGCGCAATGTTCGCCCCTATTCCGGTCATTTGGGACACATCTGCCTATGATCCCAATTCTCTGGAACCCCAGACTATCTACGGAACGCTGGATGTTGCCAGCAGCTATTTTCATGATAAAATCGTTACGGAAACCGATGTAAAAGCGACCATTGAGGTATCTCTTATGGATACTCGGGTCTTCCAGACTACCATTGTCACACCGCCTACGGTTGAAGGAACCTTCTATGCGCTGGATCGTTACGAGACGCTGACAAGCGGTCTCAAGGGCGGAAAGGCGATGGCAAACGGTCAGGAGATCGAAGGCACGTTCGAGTTTGATGAGGACGAATTGCTGTACGGAGACACCGCCTACCCAGGCATCGGGCTGAAATACGGCCAGCTTACGCGCACGGTCGTTTTCAAGCCGACAAACTCCAGGAACTACACAACTGCAGCCTGCACGGTAACCGTGAACGTTCTCCCGCTCACGATCGTCAGAATCAATCCCAATTTCGAGGACATCACCGACAAGCCCATTGGTACGGCGTTTGAACAACTTGGATTGGCGGAAGCGGGTTCGATGGACGTGATGCGCGGTGACCCCCAAAAAACGACGATCATGAGCGACACGGTGGCCTGGGATAAAAACCAGTATGACCCGAATACGCCATATGAGCAGCGCATTACGGGCAGATTGGTGCTGTCCACATGGAAGGATTATATTGCGCCCCCCGAAGGGGCGTCCACCGTCAGCGTCAAGGTGAAGCTGAAGTACGACCCGGTTGTACCTGTGATTGTGACCGCGCCGACGTTCCGCTGGACAAAGGGAGACTTCCGGCTTGGCGACAATCAGATTTTTGTCAGCGAAACCTTCCAGATCGGAACGGAAACGCTCCCGGAGGAAGCTGACGAGATCGGTGCGCTTATTGGCGGTGAGGCGCGGGTTGGCGGCAAGAAGATCGACGGCACATTCTCTTTCAAGGCCGGTACGCCTAAGTGGTTTAGCGCAGCGGGAACATACAACGTGACTGTGGTCTTCACGCCGAGTGATACCGTTCGTTATGCGCCTGCCGAATGTACCATCCCGATTGAAGCGGTCAAACGCACCCTCCTGAGCATCGAACCCTCGACGGATATCACGAACAAAGAGGTCGGCACGGAGTTTGATGCGCTCTGGCTGCCTTCATTCGTGAACTGCCGGACAGAGGACGGGTCGTTCTACTCAGGCATTGGCGTAACGTGGGATAAGACGTCGTATGACCTGAATTCTACTGCTGAGCAGGCCATTACCGGCACGCTCAATCTCGGCGATATTCCGACTATTCAGCAGCCCGTCCCGGAGTTAAAGGCCACGGTCAAGGTCAGGCTTATTCCCCACGACTGGAGCGACTGGACGCCCGACAGCAACGGTACCCACAGCCGCGTCTGCGCCAGAAACAGCAGTCATAAAGAAACCGTCAGCTGCTCCGGCGGTACGGCGACCTGTCAGGCAAAGGCGGTCTGCTCTGTCTGCGGTCAGGCATACGGCCAGTTTGCCGCGCATGACTTTACGGCAGAAGTGGTTGAAGAAAAATACCTGAAATCCGCCGCAACCTGCACGGAGAAGGCAGTTTACTACAAGTCCTGCACCGTCTGCGGCGAAAAAGGAACGGAAACCTTCGAGGTTGGCAATATTCTCGGCCACGACTGGGGTGAATGGCAGCCCAACGGAAACGATACCCATAGCCGCATCTGCAAGCGCAACGCAACCCATAAGGAAACCGTCAGCTGCTCCGGCGGTACGGCGACCTGTCAGGCGAAGGCGGTCTGCTCTGTCTGCGGTCAGGCATACGGCCAGTTTGCCGCGCACGACTTTACGGCGGAAGTGGCGGAGGAAAAGTATCTGAAATCCGCCGCGACCTGCACGGAAAAGGCAGCTTACTACAAGTCCTGCACAGTCTGCGGCGAAAAGGGAACGGAAACCTTCGAGGTTGGCAATATTCTCGGCCACGACTGGGGCGAATGGCAGTCCAACGGAAACGATACCCATAGCCGCATCTGCAAGCGCAACGCAACCCATAAGGAAACCGTCAGCTGTTCCGGCGGCACGGCGACCTGTCAGGCAAAGGCGGTCTGCTCTGTTTGCGGTCAGGAGTATGGTCAGCTTGCCGCGCATGACTTTACGGCAGAAGTGGTTGAAGAAAAATATCTGAAATCCGCCGCGACCTGCACGGAAAAGGCGACTTACTACAAGTCCTGCACAGTCTGCGGCGAAAAGGGAACGGAAACCTTTGAGGTCGGCAACATTCTCGGCCACGACTGGGGCGAATGGCAGTCCAACGGAAACGATACCCATAGCCGCATCTGCACCAGAAACAGCGGCCATAAGGAGACCGTCAACTGTTCCGGTGGTACGGCGACCTGTCAGGCAAAGGCAGTCTGCGCTGTGTGCAGGCACGAATACGGCCAGCTTGGCACACACAGCTTCACGGCGGAAACCGTGGAGGAACAGTACCTGAAATCCGCCGCGACCTGCACAGAAAAGGCAGTCTATTACAGGTCCTGCGCCACCTGCGGCCTGAGCGCCAAGGACACCGCCGAGGAAGCGGTCTTTGAAACCAGGGCGCTCGGCCATGACTGGGGCAAGTGGCAGTCCAATGGCGACGGCACCCACACCCATGTCTGCACCAGAGACAATACCCACAAGGAGACGGTCAGCTGCTCCGGCGGCACCGCGACCTGCGTGGAGCAGGCGACCTGTAAGGACTGCGGCGGGAAGTACGGCGAAAAGGATGCCGCGAACCACACCGGTGCGAAGAAATGGACGACCACAAAGACCACCCACGAACAGAAATGGTCCTGCTGCGGCGAGATCACCGTCGCCAAAGAATCCCACACCTTCGGCAAATGGGTCGTCACCGAAAAGGCAACATCCAGAAAAGACGGGGAAAAGACCCGCACCTGTGAAGTCTGCGATTACGTCGAGACTGCGAAGATCCCTGCCACCGGTACTTCGCCGAAGACCGGCGACGACAGCCACATCGGCATGTGGGCCAGCATCCTCTGCGTATCCCTCGCCGGTATCGTAGCGCTGGTGGTATGGTATAAACGGAAGAACAGGAAGTAAATCAGGCCATATTGCAATCATAACCACCGGCCAGCGATTATGATTGCGTGTTGGAATCTTCGTCCGCCTTCAGGTTTTTCCGAACGCTGTCCTCAAAATCGGCTGGTTGTTCCAGGCAGAAAAATCCGGACTTATTCCCGAGTGGGGAGTAAGTTCGGGTTTTTCGCTTTATCCAGGAAGTGCCGCACAGAAAAGATTGCCATGTGCAGCCGGATGTAGTATGCTGTCAGAAAGAAAAATCTTCCATTCCGCGTTTTTCTGCGTGTATAAGGGTGAAGCTACTAAAAAAGGAGGCGGCGACATGGATGACAATGAAATTCTCGATTTGTATTTCGCCCGGTCGGAACAGGCGATCGTTCAGACTGACCAGAAATACGGATTTTATTGTTACAGTATTGCCAAACGTATTTTATCCGACCCCCTGGACGCTGAGGAAAGCGTCAACGATACCTATTACTCCGCCTGGAAGCTGATCCCACCCCGCAGACCCCAGCGGTTTTCCACCTTCCTGGGAAAGATCACCCGGAATCTTGCCATCGACCGCTGGCGGAAGAATACCGCCGAAAAGCGGGGGAAGGGGGAGACGCAGGTGCTGCTGGACGAGCTGGCGGAGTGTGTCGCCGGAAGCGAAAGCCCGGAGACGGAGCTGCTTCGCAAGGAGCTGACCGCCTCGCTGAACCGCTTTCTGCGGAAGCTCCCGGAAAAAGACCGCACCGTCTTTCTGCTCCGGTACTACTATGCCGGTACGAAGGAAGACATTGCCCGGAAGACGGGGCTGTCTTCCAATCAGGTGAAGTACATCCTGCAAAAAGTAAGAAAACAGTTGGCCGACACACTCAAAAAGGAGGGTTTACAATGACGGCTTATCAGCTTTTCAGAGGACTGACCGGCGTGGACGGGGAGCTGCTGGCGGCGGTGGAGCCGGTGGATTCCCGGAAGGAGCCCGCCACAAAGAAGCTGCCCGCAAGAAAAATCTGGCTTGTTGCAGCGGTCGTTGCGCTGGCGCTGCTGCTGGCGGGCTGCGGAATCGCCTATGTGCTCAGCCTGAGACAGCTTGAGCTGGGAACCCAGACGATCCCCCTGCCCACTGATGCGTCGCAGGACGGCACGGCTCCCACCGAAACCGAAATGCAGCTGACGGTATTCTCCCTTCAGGGAATCGAAGGGACGCCCAACTATCAGGCAAATCAGGAGTGGCTGGTGTTCACCCAGAGCTATACCCCCTCCGGCGGCGAGTACTGGGACAGCGACCCGGCTTACTGGGCGTACAGCGTTCAGGACCAGACGATGGTGGACAAGCTGGATGAAATCTGCGCCAAATACGGACTGAAGGTGATCGGAAAGGCGTGGCACGAGCAGGTTGACTGCAACAAGTTCCTTCCTCTGCTTGGCATTGACAGCCTGCTGAAGCCCGATACCGATGCAACGCTCTCCATTCCCGCGGGACGCTATTTCCCGGGCGGCTCCTTTACCATTTACGGTACGCTGAATCTTGGAGACGCGGCGGAGATGTTTACCTACCAATGCGTCAAAAAGGATGTTTTCTACGACGTGTTCGGCTACACGAACCCGGATAGCGTTACCGAGAGAAACTATACCACATCGGACGGCGTACCCCTCCTGTTTCTGGAATCGGAGCAGAGCGGCATGATTCTGGCAGACCGGGAGGACTGCTTCCTGAGCCTGAGCATCATGCTGGACGGGAACGTCAGTCTCGAGGAAATCGCCGAATGCTTCGACTTTACGATTCAGCCACAGGCGCCCGACGCCACCGCGGCGGACGCACGGGAGCAGGCTTCCAATGCGGAAATCATCAGCACACAGGACGACCCGAATATTGGCAGGCGTGCCACGTATGCTGAGTATGTAGAAGACTTAATCCGGGGCGACGAGTTCCATACCTCTACCGATCCGGGGTATACACCCCCTGTCAAAACCTATGCGTTTTATGACGCGGATGGTAACGGGACAGACGAGCTGCTCATTTTCTATGGTGACCGCATTGGCAGCATTGTCGGCATGAAGGACGGTGTCACGGATGAAGGAAAGAGCTACACTCTGATACCATGCGAAGATCACGTTTTCATTGACTGGCCGAGAGGCCCGTATGTCGATGGGGAATACTGGTACCACATCTTCCGTTTCGCCAATAATGACGACCCGGTCTTCTCCAACCCGAAGGAGCGAAGCATCGTCCGGCTGAAAAAGGACGCGGAGGGGAACTGGTGGCGGACATCCTCCACAGACCATTACGCGGAATTTGACACCAGAATCACGGAGGAAGAAGCGAACGCAATCTTAAATTCCTACACCCCCATTCAGCTGGAAACCCATCCCCTTTCCGAATTCAAAGAGCCATAACAAGCGAAACAGCGCCCCGTTTCCCCACAGATCGGGAAACGGGGCGCATTTTGCTGTTGACATCCGGGATTGCGCGCGGCATAATAGTTGTACATACAACGATGTATCTACAACGAGCTTGGAGGCTGCCATGGATATTACGGAACGGAAAATCACCAAAATCGCCCGGGAGGCGGAAAAGCTGGTTCTGCGCACCATGCGGGAAACCGGCGTCGGCACGGCGGAGATCGACCTGATCCACGCCCTGCGCCACAATCCCGGCTGTACACAGGCGGCGCTGGCGGAGCTGCTGCACGCGGACAAAGCCGCCATCGCCCGCAGAACGAAGAATCTGGAAGCGAAGGGCTACCTCGTCCGCCGGGACGCCCCCAACGACCGGCGCAGTCAGCTGCTGTACCCCACGGAAAAGGCGGAGAGCCTGAAATCCTCCAAAGCGGAGATTGAAGCGGCCTTTTACGAATACCTGACGGATACGCTGACAAAAGAGGAAGCTGCCGCCTTTGCCGCCGCGCTGAACAAGCTCTATGCGGCATCCAAGGCGGAAAGCCGGGCGGGCTTCCCCCACTTTCGGCAGACGGCAAAGGGAGAAAACGGGGATGAAACGTGAAAAAGCCTTCCGCCCGGACAGGATCGGTTCGTATTTCCGCGTCGAATGGCTGCCGCTGGCACTGGTGACCCTTTCCGGCCTGATCTACAACATCGGTCTGCTTGCCACGCCCTGGTTTGAAGGGCGGCTGGCGCAGTGCCTTGCGGACATTCTGGGCGGGAATGCCGCTGCCGGGAAAATGGCGGTTCTGGTGCTTGCCTATATTCTCGTCACGCTGGGGGTGCAGGCCGCGCGGTTTATCAAGCGGTTCTATGTCCGCCGCTTCGCCAACAACATCAACCGCCGGATGAAGGGCATCCTGTACGCCAATCTGGTGCGCAGAAGCCGGGCGTCGCTGGAGCAGGAGGGCGCGGGCGAGCTGATGACCAAGGCCATCTCCGACGTGGACGACTGCGTGGAGGGAATGCGGAAATTCACCACCGAGGTCTTCGACACCTTCGTGGCGCTGGTGGGCTACGCCGTCATGCTTCTGGTATACGACTGGCGTCTGGCGATCCTGAGTTTGCTGTTTACGCCGGTGTCCTACGTCTGCGCGGCGTGGATGAAGCGGAACGTCCAGCGTGCGGGCACCGCCTACAAAAAAGCGGCGGGCGCACTCAGCACGGCCACGCTGGATCGGGCGCAGAACGCCGTGACCTACCGCATTTACGGCTGTGAAAGCACCCGGGAGGGGCAGTACGAGCATACGCTGGACACCTACGAGAAGACCGCCGTCCGCAGCAACGTGTGGCAGTCGGCCCTGCCGCCGCTGTATCTGGCCGTGTCGGAGGCGGGGGTGCTGTTCATTCTGTGGTTCGGGGCGAAAAACGTCCTCGGTTCCGGGTGGCGCGCATGGGATATTGCGGCGTTCACTACGTTTCTTTCCTGCTTTACCAAGCTGACGGTGAAATCCTCCAAGGTGGCGAAGCTGTTCAACTCGGTGCAGAAGGCGGAGGTCTCATGGAAGCGCATTCAGCCGCTGATGAAGTCCCCGGAGACGCTGGAGCCTCTCGCCGTTCCGGCGGCGGTGGACGTGACCCTTGAGAATCTTTCCTTTGCCTACGGCGACCAGCCGGTTTTCTCCGGACTGAGCCTGACGGCCCATCCGGGGGATATCATCGGCGTTACCGGGCCGGTGGCCTGCGGCAAGTCCACCTTCGGGCGGGTGTTCCTCTGCGAAGCGCCCTACGGCGGCTCGGCGAAATTCGGGAAGACCGAGTTTTCCGCCCTCACCCCCCGTCAAATCGCGGCGACCGTGGGATATTTGGGGCACGACCCGGAGCTGAGCGCCGACACCATCCAGAATAACGTCCTCTGCGGAAGCAATCAGGACGCGAAGCCGTATCTTGCCGCGGCGGCGCTGGATCATGAAGTGCTTGCCATGGAAGCGGGGCTGGATACCGTCATTGGCAGCAGCGGCACGCGGATTTCCGGCGGTCAGGCGCAGCGGCTGGCGCTGGCAAGAACCCTTGCCCACCCAAGACCCGTTCTGGTTCTGGACGACCCCTTCTCCGCGCTGGACAGAAATACCGAGGATACCGTGTTCGCAAATTTGCAGGAATATGCAAAGGATAAGGTCGTGTTCCTGATCTCTCACCGGCTGTATCACTTCCCGCAGATGCGCAGCGTAATCTTTATGGAGGACGGCAAAACCACCGTCGGCACTCACGGGGAGCTGATGGCATCCGTTCCGGTGTACCGGCAGCTTTATGAAAGCCAGACAGGAGGGCAGACTCATGAATAAAAACGGTGTGTTTGCCGCGATACGGACGGCGGCAGCAACCCACCAGCTTCTCACGGTGGGGACGGTTCTCTGCGTGGCGGCGTCGGTGGGTGCGTCCCTGCTCCCGCCGCTGCTGCTGGCACGGGTGGTCGATCGCCTGACCGTGGGCAGCGGACTGACGTTTCTCGCGGTACAGGGCTACTTTTGCAGTCTTGCGCTGGAGGGACTGCTTTCTTCCGCGCAGGAAAGCCTGCTCGTGCTGTTCGGCCAGAAAATGACCCACGCCCTGCGTTCGGAAATGTCCCGGAAGCTGACCCGGCTGCCCGCAGGCACCCTTGTTGACCAGAATCCCGGCAAGGTCGCCGCCCGGTTTTCCGGGGATGTGGACACGGTTGAGGCGCTGTTTACCTCCGGCATCATCAGCATGGTGGCGGATGCGTGCCGCATTCTGTCCATCATGGCGGTCATCGCGGTGAAAAATACCGGCCTCGCCCTGATTCTGCTGCTGGTTCTGCCCCTGTTTGCCCTGTTCACCCGCCACGTGCAGAAGCGGATGCTGGCCGCCCAGCTGAACAACCGCCGCGCCGTCGCCGCCGTGTCCGGACAGGTGCCGGAGACGTTACACAACATCCGCACCATCCGTGCGCTGGGGCTGGAAGATTACATGGAGCGCCGCTACGATCGGCGTATTTCGGACGGCTACGCCGCCATGGAGCGGACCAATTTTTACGACGCCATCTATTCGCCGGTAGTCCTGCTGCTGAACGCCGTGGTGGTGGGCATCGTCATGCTGCTGTCCGCCTCCGGAAATGCGGAAATTCTGCGTCTGTTCGGCATGTCGGTGGGTACGTCGGTGGCCGTTATCAGCTACATATCCCGCATTTTCGCGCCCATTGAGAGCCTTGGCATGGAGATTCAGACCATTCAGTCGGCCATGGCCGGGGTCAAGCGCATCGACGCATTCTTAAGCCAGCCGGAGCGCGTCATTCCGGAGCATCGGGAAACCGCCGCCCGTGGGGACGTGGTACTGTCCCACGTGACCTTCGGCTACGGGGAAAAGCCCGTTCTGCGGGACTTTTCCATGACCGTAAGGCAGGGCGAGCAGGTCACGCTGGTAGGCCGGACGGGCGCAGGAAAAAGCACTGTGTTCAAGCTTCTGCTGGGGCTTTATCGTCCGGAAGCCGGTACGATCACCATTGGCGGCGTGGACGTTTCGGCCATTTCGGATCAGGAGCGCCGAACCTGCATCAGCTGTGTGGAGCAGCACTTTTCCCGCGTGCCGGGGACGGTGCTGGATCAGATCACCCTTGGTGACCCGCAGATAACGGAAGATATGGCAAAGAACGCGGCGCACCTTGCCGGGATCGACGCGGCCATTCAGGCATTGCCGGAGGGCTACGCCACGGTATGCACCGAGGGCATGTTCTCACAGGGCGAATGGCAGCTTCTGTCCATCGCCCGCGCCGCGGCGGCGGACCCGGCGGTGCTTCTGCTGGACGAGATCACAGCAAATCTGGACGCCGAGACGGAGGAGCGCGTTCTGGAAGCTCTGCGCCGCGCCTCTGAGGGGCGGACAGTTTTGTCCGTTTCCCACCGCGTCTATGAAAATCTGGGTGGGAGGACGGTCGAGATCAAGCCGCAGGGGCAATGAGATGGAATTTCAGGGAGAAACGGCGCAGGCAATGACCGGCGGGAGCCGCCAGTCTCTCCCCGTCACAGAGAAAAACCGCCCTCCTGACAGTTACTGATGGCAAATGCGAAAAATGTCTCCTTTGCGATAGCCGCAAAATAGCTGGTCTGCTCGTACTCATGCGCATAGTGCTTGGCAATGTGTCCCAGCGTCTCCTTAAGCTGAAGTATCGCGGCAAATTCATGCTTGCAGGGATAGCTGCAAAAGCAGTCGCACAGTAAATTCCGGATTTCCCCGTCGTGATAGCGGAATTCAACGGCGTATGCTTTTGTCCCTTCCACGACTGCATACCCCTTTGTCCCATCCAGACAGAGATAACGGACGCGGTTCTCCATGTAGTAGTCGTGTCCCCGCTCCGCAATGGCATTGGTGACTTTCATTTCCTCCAAATGCTCCAGAGAGAAGGGGAAATCGTCGTTTCCGCTGGCAAATTCCTCGCCTTCGCCGACGGGTGCCCGGAACCAGCTTGTTACTTGGGCGGCGGGGAGAGCAACGGGGTCGAAGGTGATAAAATGGGAAGCGGACATGTAAAATCTGCCGTGCACCCGGGTATTTACCTGGAAAATGACCTTCTGATATTCGGACAGCCGAATCCTGAAATTATAATTCACGCTGGTCACGATGCCGAGAACCCCTTCCAGCTTGCCGCTCACATAGACCCGGTCGCCGGCCTTCAGGTCGAACCGGTCGTTGTAATAGGCGAGCGACCTTCCGGTCTCCGGAAAACAAACCTGCACCACAGACTTCCGGGGCGCGGCGCTGACCGGTTCTGCCTCCCGCGCTGCCGGAGTTTCCTGTCCCTCTTGGGACGCTCCGCCAAAACCACTGATCGTAAAACGCATAGCTTTTCCTCCATCCATAATCTTTTTTGGGTTTCTGAGAGGATTATACAATGCGATGTGTCCAATAAATCGGACCAATTCAAGTAAAACACACGATAATGCAAAAAAATTCAAAAAAACAGCGGGAGGCCGACCGGCTTCCCGCTGTTTCCATAGTTACGTATCCAGACTTCTCAGCCGCTCGACGATGCTCTGCTTCACCGCCTGACGGTACATGACCGCCGGGATGGCACAGCCAAGCACGATGAAGGCGGGCAGCATGGCCAGTACCGGGGTGATGGTGTAGTGATAGCTGTAGAACCAGTAGGCGCTTTCCAGAAGCCGCCCCGCCAGCGGATTTATCGCGGCGGAGAGAAGCCCCGCGATCAGGCCGGAACCAAGGGTGTACAGCAGCCCCTCCCAGAGAAGCATGGTTTCCAGCTGACGGCCGGTCATGCCCACCGACTGCAAAACCGCGAATTCCCGGCTCCGCGCCAGAATGGCGGTCATCATGGCGTTGAAGAAATTCAGAATACCCACAATGCCGATGATGGCGCACAGCAGCCCGCCCAGAATCACAAAGGTCATCCGGAACTCCTGAAAATATGCCCGGTGGGTCGCCTTGCTTTCGTACATCAGGGGACTGTCGGGGTCGGAAGTGAGCTGGGCAAGGTAGCTTTCCGCGGCGGCCTCCGCCTCGGGACTGGGGGTGTCGAAGAGGTAGACCATGGGGAACACGTTGTCCTCCCCGGCGTCCCGGTACAGGGCGTCCGCGCTGAGGATTGCCTCATAGCCCATGGTATAGAACCGGCTGCTCATGTTGTAGGGAACGTCCACCAGTGCGCAGACGGTGTAGTTTACGTCGTGCGCAGTATCGCCGTTTCCATAGGTGACTTTGATTTTCTCGCCCACGGCGGGATAAATCCCGGGGTCAGGCAGCTTCCCGGAATCATTCAGATTCACGGCAATGGCGATGGCATGGCTGTCCGGTTCCCAGAGGGAATCCAAGCTGCCGTCGATCACCGTGAGCTTTTCTCCAAGCGTCGGGTCAAGCCCCTCTATCTGGGACGCCGCCTGCACCTTGTCGCCGTCTCTTGGCGTTTGGGCGAGAAGCGCGTCGATGTCCATATCCGTATCCCGGCTGTAGAAGGCGGCTTCATCCCGCCAGACGCTTTCCGGCAGATACATACCCACCCCGCCGGTCTGATAGGCAAAGCCCTCCAGAGAGTGCGCTGTGTTTGCCCGCACCGGTTCCACAGCCTCTTTGGTCAGGGAAAAACCCCGATAGTTAAAGTAGTCCGGTGTGCTGATGAGGAAGTCCGCGCAGCTTCGCCGGCTCAGATATTTGTCCATGTCAAAGCCGCCGATAAACGTGACCAGCAGATTCAGCAGAACGACGGTCAGGGACAGCGACACCATCACGAGCGCCGTCTTCTTTTTATCTCTGCCTAAGTTGGCGGCGGCCATCTGGATGGGGGTGACCTTGCCGCCCTTCCGGTGCGTTTTCCCCGACGACTGCCGCCCGGTGTAGCACACCGCCTCCACAGGGGAGACCCTCCCGGCAATCCGTCCCGGCCGGGCGCAGGACAGCAGCACCGTCAGCAGGGCGAACACTGAGGAAAACAGGAATATCCATGGGGAAACGCTGACCGTGGTGTACCGGCCTCCCACAATGGAGGTGGACATGGTGATGGGAACCGCCGCGGCACCAACGCCGTAGCCCAGCAGCAGACCCACCGGAATGCCCAGCGCGCTCAGCAGCAGCGCCTGCTGGCGGATCAGCCGCCGCAGCTGCTTCGGCGTGACGCCGATGGTTTTGAGCAGTCCATAGTAGCGGATGTCCCCCGCCACGGAGATCTGGAAAATGTTGTAGATCACCAGATATCCCGTAAACGCCACCAGAATCAGCACGGCGAGCATGGCGAGGATTCCCCCAACGCCCAGCGTGTCCCAAACTTGGGTAGCGGTATAGCCCCAGTTGACGCCGATGCGAAGCTGCCCCGCCTCCTCGCCGATGCTGTAGCCGCAGTCCTCGCCAATTCTGGTCAGGTCGTTTTCAATGTTCAGGGAGCTTCTCAGCATGACGCTCAAATCCGTGCGGAAGGGCTTTAGGCCTCCCGCCACGGCTTTTTTTTCGATCTTCTGGGCGTATTCCTTGGAAACGTTGAGGAAGTGGACGCTCAGCAGCTCGTCGTAGTCCCACCAGCCTACCAGCGTAAAGGTGTCGGTGATGTCCCAGCCCATCTGTTCTTTGTCCGCCAGCGTGTAAGTGACCTTCACCTGTGCCCCCAGCTCCGGCTTTACGCCGAGAAGCTCCAGAGCTTTGGTGTCCATGGTAATTTCGTTCCCGCTTTTCGGTGTGCGTCCCACCGTGGGCTGGGAAAAGCTCCACTTGGCGTTGTTGTCGTCCATGTAGCTGACTTCGGCGTAGTCCTTTTCAAAAGCGCCCTGCGTGGCAAGACCCAACACCGTCCGCACGCCCACGGCTTTGACGTCGGGATGTGCCGAAAGCACCGCGATCTGGTCTTCGTCCACGTCCTTGAACGCACCGTGGGCATACCCGCCGACAGAGCGGAACTGGTAGTTTTGGTTCGTCTCGTTGATGGACATTACGATGGTAAAGAGGGACGTGAACAGCAGGGCGGTCAGGGCGATCGCCAGCACCGCGATGATGTTCCGCTTTCTCGCGGCCATCAGGGTCTTGAAGCTTAGATGGCGAATGCAGCTTCCATTTTTCACCTTCATGCCGCTCACCTCACGATCCGTCCGTCCTCAATGCGGATGATCCGATCCGCCGTCTGAGCGATCTCCTCGTTGTGGGTGATCATGACAATGGTCTGGGCAAATTTCTGGCTGGTGACTTTCAGCAGGCTCAGCACGTCCTGACTGGTTCTGGAATCCAGATTGCCCGTAGGTTCATCCGCCAGAATGATGGCGGGGGCGGCGGCAAGGGCGCGGGCGATGGCCACCCGCTGCTGCTGACCGCCGGACAGCTGGCTGGGAAGGCTCCCCAGCTTCTTTTCAAGGCCCAGCGTGTTTACAATTTTGTCGAGGAAATCCTCGTCCACCTGCCGCCCGTCCAGCTGGATGGGCAGGACGATGTTTTCCCTCGCGTTCAGCACCGGCACCAGATTGTAGCTCTGGAAGACAAAGCCGATCTTCCGCCTGCGGAAAATGGTCAGCGCTTCATCTTTCAGGGAAAAGATGTCCTTCCCGTCCACGATCACGCTGCCGGAGGTGGGCCGGTCAAGGCCGCCCAGCATGTGCAGCAGGGTGGATTTCCCGGAGCCGGAGGTGCCCACAATGGCGACAAATTCGCCGCTGTCCACACTCAGGTTCACGCCGTCCAGCGCCCGAACCTCCGTGTCCCCGGAGCCGTAGATTTTGCGCAGGTTTCTGGTTTCCAAAATACTCATAATAACCTCCCAAATAGAAAAGTCTGTATTGTTTTCACACTACAGACTTTACTACAGGATTCTTTCTACATTCTTTCCGGAATCTAACAGTGTTGACAGATTTCACGGGGGAGGTACAGGGAAAACGTGCTGCCCTCGCCCGGTTTGGAGCTGACCTTCACATAGCCGCCCTGCCCCTCCGCAATCTGACGCACCAGATACAGCCCGATGCCCACGCCTTCCTCCGTGGGATTGCTTAAGCCCCGATAGAAGCGCCGAAATACCTTCGGCTGCTCGTCCTCCGGTATCCCCGGCCCGTTGTCCGCCACGTGAATGGCCGAAAACATCTGGTAGGCGGACGCGGACACACGAACCGCCCCGCCGGCGGGGGTGTACTTGACGGCGTTGTCCAGCAGGTTAAATACGGCTTCCTCCGTCCATTTTGCGTCGAAAACCGCTTCGGCATCCGTGGGAAGAAAAGTGATGGAAATGTTCTTTTCCCCGGCCTTCGGCTCCAGCTGGGATACCGCCGAGGATAGAACGTCCTGAAGCGCCCCCGGCTTCGGGCGCAGGGCAATCACCCCGGATTCCAGCCGGGAGGTTTTCACCAGCGCTTCAATGAGACTTTGCAGCTTTTTCGTCTGGGCGTCCAGCGCGTCCAGACACACCACGTTCCCCGGCTGCTCCCGCAGGAGCTGGGCATAGAGCAGAATGTTGGCAATGGGCGTTTTCGTCTGGTGGGAAATGTCCCCGATCAGGGTTTTCAGCTTTTCCTTTTCGGTGCTGACGTTCCGGGCGGATACCGTGGACGCCGCGAGGTAGTGCGCCAGCTTGCTTTCCAGCGCGGAAAGCAGCGTCTCGTCGAAGCTGTCCTCCGTAAAGTCCCCCCGCATGGCAGCATCCAGCATCTCATTCAGCTTTTCCAGCGTCCGCCGGGTCTTCCGGCGCTCACACCAGACTGCGGCGGCGCAGAGGACGATTGCCGCCGCAAGAATTCCGTATCCCAAGGCCGTCATATCACTTCACCGCCCATGTGTAGCCGAGGCCGTACACCGTTTTCAGGTATTGGGGGCTGGACGGGTCGTCCTCCAGCTTGACCCGCAGACGCTTCACCGTGACGGACAGGGCGTTCTCGTCCACAAAATCCGCCCCGTCCGTCCAGATGCGGTCAACAAGAACGCCCCGGGACACGGTCTGCCCACGGTTCTCCACCAGAAGCCGCAGGAGCTTCTGCTCCGTTTTGCTCAGCTCAATGGGTTCACCGTTCTTCCAGAACGCCATTCGCTCAAAATCGAACCGGAAGCCGTCCAGTTCCACGCAGGAGAATTTCACTCTCCGGCGAAGCTGGGCGTTTACCCGCGCCCGGAGAATTGCCAGGGAAAAGGGCTTCGTGATGTAGTCGTCCGCCCCGGATTCCAGCCCGGTGACCACGTCCATCTCCAAGTCATTTGCCGTCAGGAGGATCACGGGCACGGCCTCCCCCTGCCGCACCTCCCGCAGCAAATCCAGAGCGCTGCCGTCCGGGAGATTCACGTCCAGAATCAGCAGGTCAAATTTCTTCTGCGCCAGCATTTCCCGCGCCTGAGAAAGCGTCCCGGTCAGGGCGATCGTCACATCCGGGTCTTGCAGCGCCAGCTGAATGCCTCTGCCCAGCGTCGTGTCGTCTTCCAGCAATAAGATCTCCCGCATATCATGCACCTGCCTTTTTTGTCCCATCATAGCACATGCGCCAAAGAAAGTCGATGCCGGCGTTTCTTAAGATTCCATTTCGGGAAAAGTTTCCCCGATTTGCGCCAAAAAAGGGATTGCGATTCTTAAGGGAGCGTGATATACTGATGGTATATATACCATCCAATAAGAGGAGTGACCCCTATGGCCATTACAAGCGCAAGTCTGCCCGCGAAAAAACGGATTCTCACCGTCTGTGTTCGGCTCTTTCTGGAAAAGGGCTACAAACGTTCGACGCTGGCGGAGATTATTGAAAAAGCCGACGTTTCCTACAGCACCTTCCAGAATATTTTCCGTGCCAAGGACGGCGTCCTGACGGAGCTGGTGGAATTCATGTTCTCCAACCAGTTCGCCATGGCGCGGGGGGAGGCGGGGGCGAAGCTGCCGCCGGTGTACGTCTACGCGGTGGAGACAGCCATCCAGATGACCCTGACGGAGCTGAACGAGAATCTGCGGGAGATCTACATCGAAGCCTACACCGAGAAGGAGGCCTCCGAATATATTCTCCGGGAGACGGCGAAGGAGCTGCACGGCATTTTTGGCAGCTACCTGCCGGACGCCACAGAGCGGGACTTTTACGATATGGAGATCGGCTCGGCCAGCATCATGCGCGGCTATATGGCGCACCCCTGCGACGGGGAGCTGACGCTGGAAAAGAAGCTAAGGCTGTTTCTCACCATGAGCCTGCGGGCGTACAGCGTCCCCAAGGAGGAAGTGGAGCAGGTCATCCGCTTCGTCGAGGGGCTGGACATCCGGGGAATTGCCGAACAGGTGATGCAGAAGCTGTTCAAGGCGCTGGCCATGCGCTACGAATTTTCCCTCACCGGGCTGACAGAGCCTGTGAAGGAATAAGCCGATACGTATTGCAAGGGAGCACTCTCTTGCATCGTGATATATCCCGATGCAATGCCCTTCTGTCAACGCGCCTCCCATGGGGGACGGGAGATGCCGGAAGAAAGCGAGGAATCACCATGAAGAAACGACTGCTCAGTATTCTGCTTGTGCTCGTCATGGCACTGTCGGTGCTGCCCACCGCAGCCTTTGCCGAGGACGGCGGGGAAAACCTGCCCGCGTGCATCTGCGAAACGGCCTGCACGGCGGAAGAAATGAACATAGACTGCCCCGTCTGCGGCGCGGAGGGCGCGCAGCCGGAAAACTGCGCTCTGTATGCCCAAGCGCCGGATGTGGACGATCCCGCGCCCGAAGACGAGGACGACGAAGCGTTTGAAGAGGACGGGACGCCTGAAGGCGGCGAAGCGTCCGCCCTTGCTCCGCAGCTCGCGGAGGGCGGCGCTGCCGTGCAGGCGGCGCATACCCACTGCTTCTGCGGCGGCAGCGTCAACGCGGGCGATCATAGCGACCATACCAACGTTGTGACCTATAAGCCGTGCACGAAAGCAAACTACCTTCGCCAGGTTTTCTGGATCGAAAAGGTCGATGTAGCCTACGTTTATCTGGAGGATGACATAACATTAGACTACAATTTGTCTATCCAGGAAGGAAAGACGCTCTATCTCTGCCTGAACGGGCATACGCTCAATTTGGGACAATACTTTATTTGGGTTGGCTATATGGATTGCACGCTTTATCTGTGCGATTGCAGCGCCCAAAAGACGGGGACGGTTTCCGGCGGTTCAAAAGGCTGCGTCAGTGTTGACGATGCTGGCAATTATAATGCCACTTTTAACATGTACGGCGGCACGCTGAGAGGCGGCAATAGAACAGGCTGTGGCGGCGGCGTTGAGATAGTAAACGGCACGATGAACATGTACGGCGGCACGATCACGGAGAACACAGCCACCAGTGACGGCGGCGGCATCTATGTGGGCACAAAAGGCGCATTGAATCTGTACGGCGGCACCATCACCGGAAACAAAGTCAACACAAATGAGGCCCACCACGGCGGCGGTGTATACGTGGAAAGCAACCTATGGTCCGGTGTCGGCAAAATCAGCATCTCCGGTTCCCCCGTTATTACCGGGAATACCCGGACATATACGCCTGATTCAGCCACGACCACCGAAAACCTGTACTTAGGATATGGATTTACCAATAGCGGCGATTTGCCAATCATTACGCTCGGCACAGTTGCCAGCGGTGCAAATATTGGCATTTCAGCCAAAAAAACGGTATTTTCCACTGCGAGCGATACGGACTATTCGGGTTATTTCTCCTCCGATGACACCGGCTACCATGTGGAATACAATGCGGACAAAAAGCTGGAGTTGAAATCCGGCGCAGCCCATGTCCATACCGGCGGCACGGCCTATTGCAACAAAAAAGCCGTCTGTACGACCTGCGGCAAAGAGTATGGTAACCTCGATCCCACCAACCACAGTGCCCCTAAGCCGAACGAGTGGCAGGGAAACGACAAGGAGCACTGGCAGGTGTATTCTTGCTGCAATGCCATCATAAACAAAGCCGCGCACGTCGGCGGCAAGGCCACCTGCAAGGACAGGGCAGTCTGTACGACCTGCGGCGCCGCATACGGCGGGCTGGGCGCACACAGCTTTACAGAGAAAGTCGCAGAACAATACCTGAAATCCGCCGCCACCTGCACGGCAAAGGCGGTCTACTACAAGTCCTGTGCTTTCTGCGGCGAAAAGGGAACGGAAACCTTCGAGACCGGCAATGCCCTCGGCCACGACTGGGGCGAGTGGCAGTCCAACGGCAACGGCACCCACACCCACGTCTGCAAGACTGACGAAAGCCACACCGAGACCGTCAGCTGCTCCGGCGGCACGGCCACCTGCACGGCGAAAGCTGTCTGCGAGGATTGCAAGGCGGAATACGGCGATCTGGCAGCACATAATTTCACGGCGGAAGTCGTGGATGCAAAGTACCTGAAATCTGCCGCCACCTGCACGGCAAAGGCGGTCTACTACAAGTCCTGTACTTTCTGCGGCGAAAAGGGAACGGAAACCTTTGAGACCGGCAATGTTCTCGACCATGACTGGGATGAACCGAGCTATACATGGACAGCCGTTACGGACGGCTATATGTGCGTGGCATCCGGCAAGTGCAAAAACTGCGATGCCGATGTCTCCGATATTGCGACCGTGACCTACGCTGTGAAAAAGGCGCCGACCTGCCTGAATGCAGGTACCGGCACATATACGGCAACGTTCTCTGCTGCGTATGGCTTCCCCGCGCAGACCAAGGACGTTCTCCTTCCCGCCATCGGCCATACCTGGGGTACGGCAACGTATACATGGACGCAGACCGGGACCGGCTATACCTGTACCGCAAAGCGCGTCTGCGAGAATGACCCTGCCCACGTGGAATCCGAAACTGTCACGGGAGACTATTCCGTCATCACCGAGCCGACCTGCCTTGCGGCTGGCCTGGGGAGATATCAGGTTTCCTTTAAAGCCGAGTGGGCAAAGGACGCATCCAAAGACGTGTCCATCCCCGCCCTCGGCCACGACTGGGGCAAGTGGACGTCCAACGGCGACGGTACGCACACCCACGTCTGCAAACGTGACAAGACTCACACGGAGACGGTCAGCTGCTCCGGCGGCACCGCCACCTGCACGGAGAAAGCAACCTGCGCCGGCTGCGGCGGCAAATACGGCGAAAAGGATTCCGACAACCACACCGGCAAGAAGGAATGGACGACCACCAAGACCACCCACGAGCAGAAATGGTCGTGCTGCGGCGAAGTGGTCGTAGCCAAGGAGTCCCACACCTTCGGCAAATGGGTCATCACCAAAAAGGCGACGTTCAGAAAGGACGGAGAAAAGACCCGCACCTGTGAGGTCTGCGAATACGTGGAGAAGGCGACAATCCAAGCCACCGGCTCCCCGGCGAAGACCGGCGACGACAGCCACATCGGCATGTGGGCAGGCATCCTCTGCGTGTCCCTGGCCGGTATCATAGTGCTGGTCGTACTGTACAAGAAAAAGCACAAGAAGTAACTCTATAAAGCAGTGAAGCGCAAGCCCCATCGGGCTTGCGCTTCTTGCTGCCAGAATGTATATTTGAGTCTGGCATATTCCTCGTCGGTAACCGGCTCGCACCATTCGTTGCGGGTATTCTCGCCGGGAACCTTCACGGCAATGTGGCTGAACCACGAATCGGCCTTCGCCCCATGCCAGTGCTTGACATCTGCCGGAATGGTGATGACCGTACCCGGCGTCAGGGAGACGGCCTCTTTGCCCTCCTCCTGATACCAGCCCTCGCCCGCGGTGCAGATCAGCAACTGCCCGCCGCCTTTGGTGGCATATGAATTCATTGAGCGTGAGTTTGGCTACTCGAAAACCAGCTTTCTGGATTTGCCCGACGAAACGCTGGTGGACATCTATTATGATCTATGTGACATTGAAGCAACAGCCTTAACGCGGAAAGGCAATTTGACTTCTCGCGGAAAGAAAGCAGCTGAACTGGCTGAGCTTTTCGGTGATTGCAGACACAACACCTCTACCGTAGCGATCCAGCTGATACTGCTCCAGCTGTTGATATGCAATTAACACATTGGCTTTAAGTATTTCAAGCATGCATCAGCACTCCAGCATCTCCAGCGTGCAAGTTTGAGCAATGCTCTGGCGGATGGCTGCACGAACAGGCAGCACGGCAGAGGGAGATACAGACAGTTCATCGATACCCATAGCCAGGAAGGTAGGCAGCATGGAAATGTCAGCACCCAGCTCGCCGCAGATACCGATCCAGATGCCAGCCTTGGTAAGAAAGAAGAAACCTTTGATCCCAATCATATTTTTGCTCCTATGGCTGGTCAGACCGTGCCTGTAGCAGAAGTTCCCGATCCTACTTTTGCCCAGGGTATTCTGGGTGAAGGTATCGCAATCATTCCCGATGACGGTAAAGTATATGCCCCTTGTAATGCTACCGTGGATACCATGTTTGATACTGGCCACGCCATTAGTCTGGTAGCAGAGAATGGCGCTGAGATTCTGATCCATGTGGGTCTGGAAACTGTTGGTCTGGGCGGCAAGTGCTTCAAAGTTCATGTGAAGAATGGCCAGAAGGTCAAGAAGGGCCAGCTGATGTTCGAAGCAGATCTGGAAGGAATCAAGGCTGCCGGTCTGAATACCATTACCCCTGTCCTGGTTTGCAATGTCGATGACTTTGCTTCCCTGAACGGTCACACCGGCAATGCTGTTACCAATGATGACGTTGTCATCGAACTGAGCAAGTAATTGAATATAATAACGATTTAGGAGGCTAATAATATGAAGCAGTTTGAATATACCATCAAGGCAATGTCAAAGCTGTATGCGAGCTGGGCTTTCTTTCCACGCTCCACTTTCTCAACAGCGTTCCAGAGTGTTTCCTGGTCTGCGTACTCCGGCGGAGCGTGGGCGGGCAGCAGGATTGCCTATGATATTTCTCGGCGTCCCGATTTCAAGCAGACAATGGATATGCTGGACAGAGCTTTTGAGAAGATTCCGGATAACTCTGGGGCAATTCTGTACTCGGACCAGGGCTGGCAGTATCAGATGAAACATTATCAACAGAGGCTGCAGGAAAAAGGAATTGTACAGAGCATGTCCAGGAAAGGGAACTGCTACGATAACGCAATGATGGAAAACTTTTTTGGATTATTAAAAACGGAAATGTTCTATGGCAGGAAATTCCGGGACGCAAAGCATCTGATTTCTGAAATAAAGAAATATATCGATTATTACAACAATAACCGGATAAAACTCCGGTTAAAAGGAATGAGTCCGGTGCAATACCGAACTCATTTCGCAGAGGCTATTTAACCAGAATCGTCCAACATTTGGGGTGCATATCAGCATTACTGACGGTCTGCAAGGATAGCCGCATAGCGGCGCAAGGGAGCGCAGCCCCCTGTTCGGAACGCAGTGACGCAAAACACCCCGGACATTCAGGTGCCCGGGGCGTTCAGTTTCACAGAGCGCACATACGGGGAATACCCCGTATAGAAGTGCGCCCTTAGTATAATTACTAAGGGACACAAGCGAAGGAATGAAGAGTTGCTGGTGCCTGAACATCATACTGTTTTTACAAAATCCAGCATCCTGCAATGGCGATCACAACAAGGACGGTCAGAAGAAAGGCAAGGACTTTTCGATACATGGTGTAAAACCTCCTTTTTGATTTCGCGCTTATCACACATGGAACGGTAATGATTATGCTCTCTTCCTGTGATATTCCAGATACATCATGGGAATCAATATGACAGTCAGCATCAGATATAGCGGAATACTGACATCTAAAGTACGGAAAACCTTACCAAAGATGGTGATAATATTGAAGGAACCCAGATTCTGATAGAGTTCCAGCAAGTGCGACGGCATGAGGCTCAGAATTTTATCCAACCAGTTTGCCATTCCCTCCAGGAAAGAGGGGAGGAATATCAGAATAAATGGGGTTGTCACCGCAAAGACAGTAGACTTTGTCTTGGCGGAGATCCACATGGTCAGGAACGCCAAGAAAAGGTTGCTGATGTAGCCGGATATGAGAGCCAGCATCCAAGCTTGCCACATATTAAGATTATAGATACTTTTCCAGAGCTGCCACTGGATGACGCAGCTTGCGCCCTCGAAGCCGAGATAGCACAAGGTGAACAGGCTATAGATAAGCATGGCTCCCCAGTACAGGACTGTTACCAGCAGAAAACCTGCCTTGATCTTGGCAGAGGTAGCTTTATTCCTGCCACAAAGGGTGGAAAAATACACTGCATCCGCTTTCCATTTGAATTCGCTAGAGAAGATGCCAGCCAACAGAAAACCCAGAATCAGAATTCCCAGTGAAGGAATATATCCGGCGTTTTCCAGCAGCTGATGCCAGCCTTCGTGGTATGTGAAGTAGAAGGGAATCTCTAATTCCTTGTACTGCCCAATGATATACTGCTTCTCCGATTCGGAATACTTGGAGTAAGCACCATCGGCTTCATCATAAAGCCAATTTTTCAGTAATTTCTCACGGTTGGCGTAAAAGGTATCTTCATCGATGGCAGTGAGCCTGTCAGCGGTGTAATAATCGTACTCCCGGAAACCATTTGAATAGGACTCATTCAGAATTTTCCGGATGGGTGCGAAACCCTGTTTCCAGCTATACGCGATTTCATTCTGCTGCACAATATCTGACTTTGCTTCGGGTGTTGCATTGATCCTTTGATTTTCCTGAATCACTCTGCTCAACTTATTCTGATCAACCCAGCCTTCCCATTCCTTCTGGGCTTCGCGCAGTTTCTTGACAGCAGATGGGCCATATTCGCTCTCCCCCTGCTCATTCACCCACTTTACCTCCACATTCAATGCGCCAGTCGATGATAGCCAACAGGACAGCGCCAAGACGGCAATGTACAATATCAGGGCGATCTTACCACCAACGGAACCAAGCACCTTTTTTAGTTCATACCGTACCATCGCTATCACCTGTCCTTTCTCCAAAATAACAGAGGAAAACATCCTCCAAAGTTGGTTCTACCCTGACGGCATCTTCTGCCGGTCGTCCCTTGGAAACGATTCGTAGCTCCGCACCTCCAGGAATCGTCTTCACGTTTGCAACTTTGTATGCCTTCAGACAGGCATCGATCCTGCTTTTGGGCACAGTACAGCTCCAAACCAGTTCTGGCATGGAGTCAATGAGTTCCTCAGCAGTGCCGGAAATGGCAAGGCAGCCGTCCTTCATCAGCAGAATGTCACCTGCGATATACTCAATGTCCGATACAATATGTGTGGACAGCAGCACGATTCGATCCTCTGAAAGCTCGCTGATCAGATTCCGAAACCGAATCCGCTCGCTGGGATCCAGACCGGCGGTAGGCTCGTCCAGAATTAGAATCTTGGGGTCGTTCAGCATGGCTTGGGCAATACCTGCCCGGCGCTTCATGCCGCCAGAAAGGGTTTTCATTTTCTTGTTCCGTGCTTTCACCAGACCAACTTGCTTCAGCAGTTCCTTGACCCGCTGCTTTGCCACCGCAGGGCGTATACCTTTGAGGGTGGCAATGTACATCAGGTAGTCGTAGATGGAAAAGTCTGGATAGTACCCAAAATCCTGAGGAAGATATCCCAGCAGATTCCGGTATCTGCCGTCCATGGCAAAAATGTCTTCTCCATCCCAGATAATTTGCCCGGATGTGGGCTTCATCAAGGTAGTAAGCATCCGCATCAGGGTGGTTTTACCAGCGCCGTTGACACCAAGCAAACCATAGACGCCGCAGCGTAAATCATAGCTGAAATGATCGACAGCTTTGAAGTCGCCAAATTCTTTTGTTAAGTCTCTAATTCTCAAATCCATAAAGGTTTCACCTCCATAATCGTTTGCCATTTCCTCTGTCCGCGATAGAGGGTATATCCCATGAAGAAAACAGATGCAGCCAGCAAAGATACCCACGCAGGAACAGAGATGGCACGGAAAACAGTATCATTCAGAACGAGCACTGACCAGGCTCCAGCCCAAAGGACACACAGAAGCAGGGAAAGTGCCTGAGAATTGATCCGCTTGCTGTAAAGGGTTCTGAAGCAGATACAGCAGGTCACATTGAAGGGGAGCATAAACTGTGTAAGCATTTCCCAGAGAGTCATTCTGCTAAGCAGGGTTGCGACCGCATAGAATGCTGACAGCAGCACCATATCTACCCCGGCAAAGAGGGTCAGCCGTGCCGCATAGATGGAACGAAGGGTATAAAATGTTGTACATTCGATTTCCAAAGCATCGCAACTTCGGTTTTTCCAGATTTCCGGATAAATCAGAATTACAAACAGCGATCCGGTAAGCCCCAGAATACGGCGCACGGTGAAGTCGGTTTCTGAGTTTTTAAGCAAGAAACATACAAAGGCAAGCAGCAGCCCTTGCATCAGCCACCAGCGTTTCTTGATGAACTTACTCTGCTGATACAGAAATTCTATGTGGGAAACGGTTTGTTCCGATTCCTCAGAAAGAAATTCTTCCTTGGAAACAGAAATGGTTTTCTGTATTTTGGATTCATCGCAGGTCACATCAAAGCGAAAGAGTTCCCTCATTCAAAATCCTCCTTCCCTAAATATATCGTCAATAATTCTTTTGCACGTTTGATCCGGTACTTCACCAGCGGCAGACTGATCCCCAAAATTCTGGCAATTTCCTTTTGCCTGACTTCCTGAAAGAAATACAGGATGGTTACTTCCCGCAGTTCCTGTGGAAGACGTTCCAGAGCCATATGGACATCCATCCGTAAATCCAGGGACTCCATCAGGCAGACAGGATGCTCCGGCAGTTCCTCCATCGGCAGTTCTTCCGGCTTTCTGTAATAATCCCGGCACAGATTGCCTGCAATCACATACAGATAATTTGCAGCCTTCCCATAGTGCTGGTACTGATGGAGCGTGCGGAAGAACCGGGCAAAGGTTTCCTGGGTCAAGTCTTCTGTGAAACCGGAGTCCTTGATATGTAGGTGACAGTAACGCATTATCTTTGGGTAATACTTCCGCACAAAGGATTCGATGGCCTGATCATCGCCATTTTGCATTCTGTGCAGGAGCAGGAAATCGCCGTCCATGTTTTTCCTCCTCTCCTGTAGATTAAAAGCGCTTTCATTTAGTATAACGAAGCAGAACGGAAAAAAGATAGTCTGAGATGAAAAAATTTTACGCTGCGGCAAAGAGAATAGTATCTTTGCCGCAGTGCATCTTACTTCAATGGTTTATTTGCATGTGTCGGCACACTTCACTTCAACGCTGGTAGTATCGATATTGAATGCACAGCTTACAACTTTTTTCATGATAGCCTCCTTAGTGCAAATCCCGAAATGTGTTGTTTTCCTTAGCGAGCTTACTTGCAACCTCCCGGCGTTCCTGGGAGTAGGGAGCGGTCAGCCGGATACTGATTCGCTCTTTTGCAATCTCAAACCACAGACCACCCTGCCCGTCATCATCTGTTCGTTTACATAACTCTGGATACTTGGCAGCATAGGACAGCAGCCGCTTTTTCAGCTTGGTATCGTGGGTGTAGATTTCTGCGGCGGGGTCTTTGGCATTGTAGAATACCTCTGTGACCTTTTGCTTCTTCGTAAGTCCTGTTTTCATAAGAATCCTCCTGTATTCAAAGATTTTTCCCGGCTCAAGAGCCGGGAAAGTGTGGCAATTTTCCGATAGAATTTGTCTGGACGATGCAGGATATGTTCTGACTCCCACTATCGTCAAATTTACGATTTTCCCGGCTCATGACCGCAGTTTTACCCCTTTCCGTTGGTGTGGCTCCGCAACCATTCCAACAAATCATGCTTCATAACCAGCTTCCGTCCGCCGATCCGCAAAGTGGGAAAATCCGGGCTGTTCAGCAGGTTGTATGCCCCGGCTTTGGAAATGCGAAGCACATCCGCAAGCTGCTTTGCATCCATCACATCGGGCATGGTTTCCAATGGTTCTCTGCTCATAAATCTCCTTCCCAGCATAAAAAAGCAGCCACGAAAAATCGTGACTGCCTAAAGTGCCTTGTGTTAAGTTGTGTGCTTGTCCAGGAAATCGCTGTACTCCCCGGAAACGAAATCTTCATAAGCCCCAGCCAGCTTCTCAATGCGCTTGCTGACTGCGCTGGGTGATTTGAACCCGGTTTTCTCGGCAATTTCCTTTAGGGAGTAACCCTCATAGCGTAACTGCAAAATCTTTCTGTCCTGTTCGGTCAGCTTGTCCTTGAACTGCTTCATGCTCTGCTCGGTAAGTACCGTGGATTCAAACTCGCCCCGGGGATCGGCAATGTCATAAAGCTGCTCACCGTTGATGCTTGCGCCGTTTTCCAGCATATCCTCCAGAGAAATGTGCTCTGCGGTACGGCTGTGATTCCATGACCGCAAGAAGTCCCGCTTGTTGATGTTCTTGCCGGTGTAATCTGCTACCTGCCGGTTGTTCCAGATTTCGTCGATCATTGGCTGCCAGTTCTGTTCCTCCACGATCATATCGGTCAGATTGCCAACCAGATTTCCGAAGTGCTGATAGCTGAGCCATGGCAGCTCCGAATCCTTATCCATCAGGAACAACCGTTGGAAGCTCCACTCCATCTCCGTTTCAAACTTCTGCCGGAAATACTTGATGATTTCATAGGACAGCTGCCAAAGAGGAAAGTCGCCGGAGTAGTTTGACCAGTTACCGGGGATGTCGTGTTTTACGCCACCCTTGCCCGGCACCTGGAAGAATTGCCATGCCGCCCACGCATAGCAGTCCCAGACCAGTTCCAGAAAGGTTTCCGACTCAATCAGCTTGCGATACTCTTCGGAGTGTAGCAGTTGGTGAATGTTCCGTGGAAGCTCCAGATATGCCGGACGCTTCTCAACCAGTTCCTTCGGCAGCGCGTAAAACAGCGTTATCCAGGACAGATTGCTGTCCTGCGGGATCTCCATGATTCCATCCGCCAGAACCACATAAAAGCTATAAGGGTTGCTCTTTTCCATATTCATCACCTCGTGCAAATAGATTCCCCCATAATATATGGGCACCAGAATCGCTCTTTTTTCCAATGGCTACAAAGTCTTTTGAAAAATTTTACTGAATCAAGATTTGCCTTGTTCCGCATCTATTGTAACCGAAAAGTCGGAATAAGTCCATTCTTTCTACAACGGACAAGAGAGTAGGTACTTGACTACTATAATAAATGCTAGTATTAACGAATGTATAGCTTTCAAAAAAAGAAAGAATGGGATTTTTCACGCTTAAAAGCTTTGACAGATTTTATTTATGTAGTTATAATATATTATGGTTAGTTGTTCTAAAAAGCTATGCAAAAGCATAAACTGAATTTCATCAAAAATGCTTATCGACTTAACGCAGCAAGCCACAATATCATGAGAAAGTCCGGTTTA
>ENA-OOXT01000386-OOXT01000386.1-human-gut-metagenome-genome-assembly--contig:-NODE-386-length-33336-cov-3.438719_pt1 | contig 33336 bp, 26 predicted proteins | sample MGYA00241590_ERZ501349 | MGnify/ENA primary metagenome ERZ501349 (study PRJEB25962, sample SAMEA2042838) | human gut metagenome | biome: human gut; feature: human-associated habitat; material: faeces...
AGAGCAACAGACTCATAATCTGGAGGTCCCTGGTTCAAGCCCAGGCTGGTCCACATTGAAAATCAAGCAGTTACGACAAAATCGTAGCTGCTTTTTCTTTTTATCGGAAAACAATGGGAAAACACAGCGATTTTGAAAACTTCATGATTTTCAAGTAAATTTTGTATTGTATCAGCCAAAGTAAAACATGCAACTAAGGTCTCACAGCGTATCATTTCCACGTGGGAAAACAGCGCGAAAACAAGATTTTGAGTTGTTTTCTCCCTTTCCATTCCTTCATATTGATATCTTTTTGGAGTTTCAAGGTAGGGAACACTTTTATATTATTACCCTTTACGAGCATAAATAGCATTGTGCCGCAAGACTCATCTCTGAGTTTTGCGGCCTTTTTCGTTTTAACCTTGCGTCAAGCAGGTAAAGCCTCTCACAATTCTACCATTTACCTTGTCGAATTATTAAAATCCCTTTCGAAACCATACATAAAAAACTACCACAGTTTTTGGCGAATAGGTGCAATAATAACTTTCTGACTTAAACGGCGTACCTTTGCCCACAGATTCCAAATCACGGAATTTCAAAGATGGTTCATGAGCCAAGAACTGAAGTTTAACCGGAATGTCAGGAAGTACAACTGACGGACCACAACATTATTTGTATGATTAAATTGACAACAATAGAGCAGTTGCTCGAGAAGCCTATCTGCATGATGTCGGGACAGGAATTTGTTCTGCTCCTCCAAAACGCAGAGAAGCAAACGGCAAAGGTACCTGTCGAGGTGGTACCAGAGAAGCATTACGAACACGGCATTGCAGGAATCGCCAAGATCTTTGGATGCAGCATCCCTACCGCTAACCGTATTAAGAAGAGTGGTGTTATCGATGCAGCTATCACTCAGGTGAACCGCAAAATCACCGTAGATTCTGAGATGGCCCTCGAACTCGCCAAGAAGGCAGGTAGCATAAAAATATAATAGGTATGGGTAAGTTAGAGAATAAGACATCTGGGGTAATGCTTTTCTTCGACAATTGCAAGGCGCTGAAGTTTCTCACAGACGAAGAGGCTGGCAAGCTGTTCAAGAATATAGCGAACTACGTGTGCGGGGAAGAGCTTATTGAACTTGACGGTCCGCTGATGATGATCTTCTGCATGTTCAAGGAACAGATTGATCGTAATCGTAAGTCCTACGAAGAACTTTGCAAGAAGAATCGTGAGAAAGCGCAACGGCGATGGACGAAGACGAGAAGCGACACGTCCTCTTTACAGCCAGAGGATGCCACGGCAAGCAATGGTATGCCACAGCATGCTGATGAATGCCTAACTAACTCTAACCAAAGCGATAACTCAAACGAAAACAATAATGATGTCGCTAACGCTCCCATCATTATATGTAGGACGGATGGGGTGCTTGAAGATTTGTATTCGTTTGAAAAGCTTTGGGATATGTATGGTAAAAAAGAGGGAAACGAAGTAGAACTTCGTAGAGCATGGAATGCGATGCCTGCAGAGGACCGTCAGCGTGCAATGGAATATGTGCCAAAATACGTAGCATCAACGCCAGATGTAAAATACCGCAAATACCTCTCAAACTTTATCAAGCAAAGAATATGGGAGTCTAACCCTATAATGAACAATGCAGACGGAAACTATAGCACATACAATCAATACAATGGAGGCGCAAGGATTGCTGATGCAGCCGGAAGAGTTGCCCTCATGCAACAGTTCCTTGCAGAAGGGGAGCCTGCTGAGTGACGAACAACCTCAGTTAACCGAAGAACAGGCGAAGTTTCTTGTAAAGAACTCACCTGACAGGCAGCACATCGTATGCAAGAATGAGAACCAATGTTTCTTTGGTGACTCCCCAACACTCTCGCAGCTCGGTCGTGACTATGGCTCTGGCTTTCCAAAAGCCTGGCTTGTCCCTCAGATTTCCAACGTTAGCGATTACTGTGGTTTGAAACAAGTGGCATCAGAAGAACAGATAAGAGAGTTGGCTATCATCATTAACCACAACTATTATTGGTTGAAAGTTGATGAACTGCTCCTGTTCTTCTTCCACTTCAAGAGTAAGAAGTACAAGTGCTTCTATAGCTACTTTGATCCGATGGTGATCCTGGACAGCTTAAATATTTTCCTTGCCGAACGTAGTCGCGCCTATGAGAGACGTGAGCACGAAGAGCGCGAAAAGCAAGCTGAACTTGATCGTCGCAATGCAATTTCCTACGAGGAGTACCTACGCCGAAAGGCTAACGGCACTCTCAATATCAAGCAAATGTAGTGTCATGGAAGCCGTATGTCGAGCGTGAGCATACTGATATGATTTTTCCAGAGCAAGTTGTGTTTTTGGCAACCAAAAACCTCGTAAAGCCCACAAGCCACCTGGCATTGTGAGCATTACTTAGAGGCAACGGGCTTCACCCTGCCTATAAACAGCTTGGAGCTGTCCCTACAACTAGAACTTGTCCGGAACAATCTTCTTATTTCTTACGACAAATCAATGCTATACACGAAAACGACTCGACGTTCCACATTAACAATAAACATATATGAAACAATATAGAGATACATCACAAGTAGTTGATACCAAGCGTGTCGGAGGTCGTCCTAGAAAGATGAAGTACGACCAGCGTCGCAACCACCACAAGGTGAGTTTCAACGACGAAGATGAAGCCATTGTCCAGATGAATGCTGAACGATATGGATGCAAGGATGACAAGTACCTGCATGACATTGCCCTTACGGGTGAGGTCTATGCTCACCTTACAGACGAAGGTACAGAACAACTTCGCGACGTGTGTGGTTTAGCCAACAACACGAATCAGATTGCACACTCTGCCAATGCTGCTGGTTTTACCCAAGTTAAGGAGAAGGCGGAGAAGGTTCTGGAGATGCTTCACGAACTTATCCTTAGAATCCTTAGAGGAGGAGAACTGTCCGATGCTGTAAGTAATGATGAAGTTTAATCTAATATAAAAAGAATGATATGATTTGTAAGATGGTATTTGGCGCCAACTTCAAAGGGTGTCTTGACTACATCACTGGAAGATACGAGAAGGACAAGCATGCAGAGATAGTTGCTCATAGTGAGGGCATCCCCAATTTGGGCAACAACGCTTTGGCCCAGATTTTCGAAGCCTATTCGCAGAAAGGAGGACATAATATAGAACATCCAGTAGCGCACTTTGCCTACTCGTTCCATAAGAACGACTCTTGCAGACTCTCAAACGACCTTATGGTCAAGATAGCTCGGGAACACATGGAACTTATGGGCATCAAAGATACAGAATTCATAATGACCAGACATCATGATACCGAACACGATCATCTGCATCTGATGTTCTCCATGGTAGATAGAAATGGTGATGTCATAAATGATTCGATGTGGAGAGCACGCAATAAACGAATCTGCAAGTTCCTTACAAAAAAGTATGGACTGACGATGTCCTCAGAGAAGGACAAGGTTAACCGTAATAAGTTGCGTGGCAAGGAGAAACTGAAATATGAGTTCTACGATAAGGTCATGAGGAGCAAAGCTTCCTCTGACACTTGGGATGCATTCAGAAAGTCGCTCCAAACGGAAGGTCTAGACTTTCGCTTCCACTATAATAACGTTACCGGCAAGATTTTGGGCATCACATTCACAGATGGTAAGTGTAGCTTCAGTGGCAGGCAACTGGATAAGGAACTCACTCTTCCTTCCCTCAATTCAAAGTTTGGCGATTTGAAACAACTCACACATGACAGCGTTTGTGACTGGTATGAGCAATACAAGTCAAGACTGATCGGGTATAACAATCTGAGTGGTTGCAAAGCACTTGATGTAGCATACCCTGATATTGAAGATCTTTTCCCCGATGGAGAGATTCCTCAACTCAAATATCTTCCGGTTAAAGACCTATTCTCTGAAATGAGTAACGAAGAGCAAATGAACCTAGAGCGAGAACACACCTTATCGGAGGATAAGAAAACGTCCTTTATCGGACTCTCCCTACTATGCAAGGTACTACTCCAGCCTTACGAGCCGCAACTATCTATAGGAGGCGGTGGAGGGCCTAATAATAACAGGGGCTGGCGAGATCTTGACGATGATGAAAAGAAGAACTATAGTTTCCGTTTCAACTTTACCCCTTCAAAGGGGAACCGAGGACGGTCAAAGAAACCTTTATACTCATTCAAACGATAAGATATGGCAAGTAATAAAACTACGATTCAGAAAACGGCGGCCAAAGACGACTTAGCTATTGCTGCAAATCTTCGTACCAGCAATCTTTGTCACGATGCCGAGATTGAGATGATCATTGCACTTGGCGAGGCTCTTGGTCTAAAGATGCAGTTCAACAAGAAAACAGGAGAAATCTCTATCATCAAAGAGCAAGTGAGTACCCCTCATCGATCTCCGGAACCACCTCAGCAACAGAAGCAGCAGACTATCTATCCTTGTATTGATGCGCCAAGAGGTATATCATTAGACGAGGCTGAGCGATTTGAGGCATACAAAGATGCCGTCAAAGAGCTTATCAAGGACACACCCATACAGGTTACAACGCATTGCGACTCGTCAGTTCATCTGGCGAACAACGAGGCCATCATGATTCTCGTTGAGCAGCGATGGGACGAATGGTTTAGAAAGATTGAAAGTGACCTGGAGCCTTTTGCTGCTACTTCAGGAACAAAGCATGTGTTAGGCGATAAGGTTGTACAATTTGGTAGTGACGTCTGCTATAGAGTCAACGAATCTGATAAACATCATGGTGCTCCAGACACCAAAGAAAAGAAGCCATCGAGGTTAAAGCGTTTGATGAACCGCCTCTATGAAGACATCATTTCATCTTGGTGGAAATTCGGATCCTACACCTTGTGCATTTTCTTCATCTGTTGTTGTGCCAGCCTTTGGTATAAGAATCATCGTATGGAGAGCATTGTCAAGGAATATGGTATCATCAAGCCCGTCCTGATGTGCCATCCTTACTACCGCCAATTTATTCAGTCGTTGGACTCCACGTTAACAATGACCGACATCGACGAGGTCATTGAGTGCGTTCAGAAGAACCAGCGCAAATAACGCAAGCAGCCCCATCCGTAAAGGACAGGGCTGCTTTTTACTTAATAGTACATTTCAATGTATTGGTATGCCTTTTCAAAGACATCATTATCTTTGATGCTATACTTTATCCACAGAATCGATCGGAGTTTCTTCTTGATTTCACGTTGAGCCGTGATGCTCTTGAAAGCATCATTGAACTGGCGGACAATGTTGACTACCTCGTTATCAATATCGTTTACCACATTCTCAACCACTACAGGCGTTTCCTCGGTCCTGATGCTCTGGAACAACTCTGTGAGAGCTGCTCGTGCCTGAGCACGCTTATCTTGAGGTTGGTCAACCTTCTTTTCCTCTTCAAGCAGGTCCTTAGCCATTGCGAGCAGTTGCTTCAAGAAGTCAATGCTTGAGATGAGATTCTGGGCCATGCGGTCACGGAGTTCATCGAGTTTCTCCGCAAACTGCTTGAACTTTGGATCTCCTGCATGTTCGCCTAATCTAAGACGAAGCATTTTCTCTACCTCGACAATCTTCTTCTGCACCTTCTTCTCGTCTTCCAATACAGAGTCAATGACATCAGCATCCACAACCAGGTCTTCAAGGGAGGTTCCAATGTTAATAGTGTCGATGTTACGATGGATAATCTCTATGGTCTTAGCACCAAGCAGAGTCCAAATGAGATTTCCGCCACTAACCGGGCGAACACTCTGATAAACCTGAGCCATCCAGGTATAATCGTTCTGGTATGGCGCAAGATAGGCATCAGGCGATATAATCTCCCAAGCCTTTGAAAGGCGGGCAAAGTGACGAGCAAAGTTGGTCTTTACACCTTCATCCTTCAGACATTGCTGGGCTGCGGTCAATCCTTCCCATCCGCCAATAGTTCTATCCACGCCGGGGAAGAACTCAAGGCATTCTTGCATGAATGTGGGGATCAATGACTTTATTTCGTCCATATTCTTAACGATAGTCTTGACGCTCTCTTCGTCGAAGGCAAGACTCTTGGCCACATCCTCAAACACACCGACAAAGTCAACAATAAGACCACACTTCTTGCTCTCGTTGTACTTGCGGTTGGTACGGCAGATAGCCTGCAGAAGGGTATGATTCTTCATCGGCTTGTCCAGATACATACACTGAAGAATAGGAGCATCGAAGCCTGTAAGCAGTTTGCTGGTCACAATAACGAACTTCAGGGGAGAAAGAGGATCACGGAATTGGTCAAGCAATTTCTTCTCTTCGTCGCGGCTGCGTTTGTAAGACTTGTATTCATCAGCCTTATCGCCAGCTGTATGCATGACTATGGTGGTCTGATCATCTGTACCAAGCAGAGCATCGAGTGCTTTCTTGTATTTTACACAGCAGTCACGGTTATAAACAACCACCTGTGCCTTCATACCAGTAGGCTCCACATACTCACGGAAGTGGTTCACGATGTATTTACATACATCGTTGATACGCTTGTCTGCTGTGAAGAAAGCTTCCACACTGGTGCGGCGCACAAGTTCGTTCTTGTCTTCCTCACTAATCTGGTCGGTAAGCGCATCAAATTCCTCTTGGAGTTTAGTCTCATCCATGTGCATCTCCACAGGAACCGTCTTGAAGTTCAGTTCAAGTGTTGCACCATCGGCAACAGAATCCTGGAATGTGTACTTAGAGATATAGCCATACTCATCCTCCTCCGCACCAAAGCAGACAAAGGTGTTGTGATCATTTCTATTGATTGGAGTACCTGTCAATCCGAAGAAGAATGCGTTTGGCAATGCGGTACGCATCTTCTTGCCAAGGTCACCTTCCTGTGTACGATGGGCCTCGTCCATCAAAAGGATGATATTATCTCTGTCGTCAAGCACCTGGCCATCAATTAAATCTCCAAACTTGAAGATAGTGGTGATCAGAATCTTGCGCTGATGAATCTTTGTTTCCAGCTCAGATTTGCTCTCAATTCCCTCTACATTAGGAATCTCCGCACGAGTGAAGTCACCCGTAATCTGGTCCTCAAGGTCAATACGGTCATCCACTATCAACACAGTAGGCGACTTCAGGTCCTGCTGTAGGCGAAGTTTTTGAGCAGCGAAGACCATCAGCCACGATTTACCAGAGCCCTGGAAATGCCATATCAGGCCCTTCTTTGGGCCCTTGCCATTTCTATAGGTGTTCAATACACGCTGCACGATGGCCTCTCCACCCAGATACTGCTGATAACGACATACAATCTTAATCTTCTCTCCGCTCGCAGTACCAGTGAACACAGAGTAGAAGCGATAAATGTCCAGCAGACGCTCAGGATCAATAAACTCCAAGTAGTTGTGTTGCACCTGCATCAATGAGCCATGGAGACGCTTCTCGTCCGCGAACCAAGGTCCCCATTTGTCAATCGGACATCCTATACCTGCATATTGCAGTTCCTTTCCCTCGCTGGCAAAGCAAAGGATGTTAGGTACGAACATCTCAGGGATGCTCTTCTGATAATGCATGATATCAGTAGCACCATCAGCCCATGTCACTTGTGGACGAACAGGGGTCTTAGCCTCGCCAATAACCATAGGAATGCCATTGATGACGAACACCAGATCAAGGCGCTTGCCTCCCTCCTTGCTCAGTCTGGGGTACTCCCATTGATTGGTAACGACACAGCGGTTCTTATACTCCTTGCCATCCTTATCCTTTCCGTCGCTGAAGAAACGGATGTTGATGTTATCGCCATCTGGTCCAAAAGGATATGAGTTCTCCTCAAAGAGAAGTCTGCGGAATTGATCGTTAGCATCCACCAGTCCATCAGCCTGTCCACCACTAGTGATAGCAGCACGTAGTTTGTATATCACCTGTTCTGCTTGTTCCGGAGTGATAGGGTTAAGACGGAGCAATGCCTCCAAAAGCCATTCCGTTACAAGTACCTCATCTGTGAGACGAGGTACGAACTTTGGCTCAACATAGATCCATCCGCGCTGAGCAGCAGCATTAATGAGCATCTGCTCCACAGTATTGTCTTCGTTAAAGTATGCCATATTTATCTAGAATTATTCTTTTACTCTATATTTTTGTTTAGGATTGCGAGGAGCACCTGGATACATCATGACAATTGACTTCTCCGCTAATAGTAGTGGTATTAAAGAGTTTCTAATGTAAGAACTACTTTTACCTGTTCTCTCGACAATTTCCTCAATGCTGACCCAATCAGCACAGATTGAAATAATAAGAGATTTTAGCTCTTCCTTGGACATTCTCTTCTTTTTAATACTTGCACTATTAGCGTCCGAACTTGCACTGTTACTTGCACTATTAGCGTCCGAACATGCACTGTTACTTGCACTATTAGCGTCCGAACTTGCACTGTTACTTGTGCCATTAGTAACTTGATATATTCTGTTATCACCAGAAATCAGTTGACCTAACCCAAACAAATTTGTGTTATTTACAGGCAAACGATAGCGCATGCCACGTCCGTACCCACTAGCTTCTAACAAATCATTTTTTACCATCAACTTCAGTAAATCAGAAATAGCAGCCTTGTGCATATTCAGGACGTAGCGGAGGCGCTCATTTGTAACATCTCCCTCATCACATGCTAACGCCAGTACAGACATCACATTGTGATCGAATGAGTTTGCTGTTATGCCAAACTTATCTGTAAGAGTGGCTTTTGCCTTTTCAGACAAGAGTGATTCCATTGGCATTACGAGTACGACCTTGTCTGGTTGTAACTGTTCTTCAATCTTTGGAGAACGCCAATTAGCCTCACGCCAGCCTTTCATAATCTTGTCTGTTCCGCTACCAGCTTTTTCTGCAACACCAATCATTGAAAACATCTTCTGCAGATACTTGTTTCTACATACACTATCTCCACCTGTATAATACTGTTCCTTTGATACCAACATTGTGCCAGGATTAGAGAATACGAAACCGTCACGTTGATGTCTTACCACCATTGACGCATTTATTGTATAATCTGCATGAATACAGAAGTTTATAAGAGCTTCTCTTATTGCAACATGTGCAGGGGTCTCTTCTTTTCGTATATTATTGGCTAACTGGAAAGGCTTAGGCAGAACTGACTGTAAACGTGGCAGAACACGTTGATAGAAGTTAAATAGATTCGCCTCCCATGTGCCATCAGCACAGATTCGATTGCTCCAGCGTACATCTTCATCTTCTGAAAGGCGTTCTTGGTAGTCTGGAAAGAAATAAGGACAGCACTCTTCGTCTGTGATGGAATGCGTTTTGCCAAACATCAATAATCCGGCCACAGTAAATCCTTCTTCTCCGCTCTGTCTATCTTTGCGATAACCGCCTAACATTCTTAGCAGTTCAACATCCTCTAACGCTAACCACGGATGATCGGGTGAAGATATTTTGAACAATTGCCTATATCTGTTGAGGGCATCTTTATCAATGTCCTCCATCGTATAGTTTTTCAGAATACGTCCGTCTATAGGGTGTGACTCATCTGCATCGGCAAACATTCTCCTTACTTCTGCATCTGTACACCTATAGTCTCCTTCAAAGTTTCGTTTGAAAGTATTACCGAATGGATTTGTTGTTCTATAAACAGGACGCAGTTCTCTAGTTGCCCTTGGAATATGGAAAAGTATAATACCGTGACCCTTATATTCTACCACCTCAACGTCCTTCGCTGTAAGAAGATTACAGCTTATTGTAGATTTGTTATTGACGTTATTCCAGAAGTCCTTTTGATATTTAAGAATCAGTTCTTCTGTAAGGCCATCGAGATAGAAGTCGTTCTTCTTCTCTGCAACTCCAAGCACAATCATTCCACCCTCACTATTAGCGAAGGCAGAATAAGTATCCCAAAAAGTTCTTGGGAAACCAGCAGCACTTTTGAATTCTAGATCATCACTCTCGTAGTTTACGAGCAAAGATTCTATATATTCATTAAAGTCATCTTTATTTTTTACTTCTATCATATTATTGATATTTTCTTATTTATCAATTTACTTATTTCTACATTCATCGCATTCATTGAACAATGACCTACAAGTTTTGATTTATCGGCCTGTTTGTAGATAGCTTCAAACGCTTGTTGCTCACCGATTGGCGGTAGTCCGACCAAGAAGTTCTCAAGGAAGGCTGCTCCTACTCGTTTTTGACCGCCAGTTCCTGACATATTCTTTGAAGCACGCTCTCTGAATATGGGCATTCGAGTAAGTGCTAAAAGCCAGTAGGCATTGGAAATATTGTTTATAGGTCTAAGTACATGGAACTCGGTTGACCCCATTCCAATTCCATTAGTAAGATCTTGAGCAATAGTACCTTTGCCATTTTCCATGCATGGTGTTATCTTTGCGAAAAGAACATCATTGTTTTCAAAGTAAGTAAAGCCTTTCTTGACTTTTCCGTATTCTTCATCGGCTACATCAACCAAATGACCATTTTCGCTTACTGATGGCATAGGGACAAAAGAAACCATATCAGAATCTTCTAAGTTTAAGCGTGGGCGTCTTGGGTTAAGCTCACAGCATTCCCCTAACTTCTTTAATCCATACTTCTGAACGTCAGAAAGAGGATTGCCAAACATCTCGATAAATTGCGATTTGAATCCCACAAATTTTGATTTATCTGCCTGTTCGGCAATGGAGACAAACTGCTTTTGCTCATCCTCGTCTGCATTTGGAATACCAATTTCAAGATACTTACTCATGTTGAGATTTTGAATACCAGTAGTCTTACTGCCCATGCTTCTAATCGATGTTTTATTCATTTGGTAGAAATAGAACAACGCATAGAACGCAAAGCGAGGATCAATATCTTTGAAACGTAGAACTTGAGTAAAGTTGTTACAGAGATATTGCTCATCTTCCTCAAAAAGAACCACTCTGCCCACAGGATTGTCTGCGGTGCCGCCAGATCTTTCGAGTATAGTATCATACTTCAGAATTTGCTTCTTCTGTATTTTGCGTTCCTCGATTGAGCGCGTTACAACTTCAGAGAGGTTGAGTTTGCCGAAGTTTGTAAAGTTCGTAGTCCTGATGACTTTTACGCCAGTACCATCGAGGTCTTCCTTTCCCCAATCTCCAGGAAAACTATCCTTGATATAGTAGCCAACTGGTGTGGTTGTCCGTTCTCCAAACATCTCGATAAATTGCGACTGTACTTCCATAGCTATCCAAGGTATTTGCGGTGAGACAATTTGACATTATTTTGGTTCACCATGGCGTACTGCAAGGTGGTATCGAGGCTTTGATGCCCGAGAAGGTGCTGTACCTGTTCTATAGGCATACCTTTGTCAATGGCCATTGTGGCCAATGTACGGCGGAATTTATGAGGGTGTACCTTAGGGATGTTGAGTTGACGGCCGAGATTGCGTAAACGAATCTCGACACCGCTAATTTGCAGACGTTCACTTGGGGCAAGGAGGGACACGAAGAGGGCCTCGTTGTTGTCAGTGCGCTCAGAAAGATAGCGGGAAAGGTGAATCTTGGTGCGAGCATCAAAATACACCTTTCTCTGCTTATCTCCCTTACCGGTTACTATGCACTCTCTGTTTTGGAAGTCTATATCCTTTCTGTTGAGCTTGACAAGCTCTCCTACGCGCATACCTGTAGAGGCAAGCAAGTCTATCATGGCCAGGTCACGACTATTACCAGCGTGGTCTCGCATTTCTTCAAGAGCCTCGTCAGAATATGTTTCCTTAACCGTTTTGCCCGTCTTTACCTTATGAATGCGTCTCACCGGGCTCTTTACGATGTAGTTCTCATCTTCGAGCCAAGCGAAGAAACTGGATAAGATGCGACGGATATTGTCAACTGTCACCTTGCTGGCACCGCTCTCCTTCTGATAGTTGTTCAGGTAGTTACGCAAGTCATCGGTAGTGACATGCGAAATCTTCTTGTCTATCTTCGTGAGCGCATTGTTGATGGTGCTACGATAGTAGGCAATCGTATTTTCCGAACAGCCCTCAACACTCTTGGATGAGATGAAGGAAGTTACCAACTCAGAGTTGGACTCTTTTGCGTTTGACTGCTCGTTTTCGGTCACGCGGACATTGCGGAAGGTGTATTCCAGCACCTTTCGCAGTTGGCTGAGCTGCTCGTTATTCAATGTGTTGAGCATCGCCTGTTCTATGTCGTTAATTAAAATCTCAATCATATCTATGTATGTTGTTGGTATAATTATCGCGCGACCTAATCCCTTTATATCAAATATTGTATTGTTTTAAGATAGGTGAAGTACATGCTCCGATGCATTCACATAGACCTTTATGATATTCAATCAAAGTGGATATCAATTCACTTACATCATAAATATCAAATGCCTTATGCGAATCGTATTTGTCCTCAGACAAGTTAATCTTAATTATTTTTTTACCTTCGTCATTTTTCGTTTCTACCAAATTATCAAAATGTACAATACGTATTGGAGTTTCTGATTCAACTCCTTTTACATGCAATGGGGAACGATGTTTTATCTCATTCGCCCAGTATCTAACTCTTTTAGATTCCTCTAAATGATGAAAGCTAACAATTGAATTCATCTTATTATTGGTGCCATTCAAATTTTCAATTTTGTCATATTTGCATTCTTTCATCATCAGCTCTATTTGGGCAAGAGTCCAATTTGAAGGAATGGTACTTACTTTACTCTTTGTGTTATCTTCCCAAATTCTATAAAACACCCAAACAACTTGAAGTAGAAGATCAAAACAGTTGTTGTACCATATTATTGAAGAGTTGATATAAGCATATTGCATCATCTTATCTCCTTTCCCATCTGTATCTCTTTCTAATAACTCTGGATATTGCTCTTTTGCAGCCATCAACAAGTTCAATCGGGCAATGCACAACTCTTTATAGAGACCATCCATTCTTCTGAAAGTCTCTATCCATATTGGTTCTATTGGATTATGAAGAATTTCCAATCCTCCAATATGATCCATACGTTCCAATTCTGTTTCAAGTTGTTGTATATTGTATTTCATATCAAACATTATTTATAAGTGATTTTATCACTCTATCTATTGCCTCTGTCGATTTGCGGAGTTCAAATTTTGATTTATCGGACTGATGGTAGATGCATTCAAATTGTTCTTGCAGTTCCAATGGGGGAATAGCAATCTCTAAATTATCTACCGCCTTTTTGGATAGTTCCTTAAAGGTTGTACCTGTTCCGAGTGATACAAGATAATCATGCTTGTATATAAGCGTATAGTACAAGTACACAGGATTAAGATTGTCATTGCAAATAAAGTTTTTGAAGCCTTGATTGCAATACATTGGAGACCCAACCAACCCAACTTTGCCTATCGGTGCTCTTGTTGAAAACAATACTGATCCATAAGGCAATAGAGTTAGATTTGCAGACCTTAATCCTTCCTCTGTCAAATGACGTTCCGTATCATAGATATAATATGACTCGTCAGTCATTTCTGCTGGAGTAATCCATTTAATATCGCCATCCCAGTATGAAGGATTCTTAGAATTCGGAGTACTTCCTAAAACTATCTGGGAATAGTTGCCTATATAACCATACTCAGTCCAACCTTTTGTATTAGTCATTGGATCTCCAAACATCTCGATAAATTGCGATTTCACCATTTCGTCAGTAGCCGCAAGTAGTTTATAGTAGCTTTCTTTAAGACGATAGGCTGTCCACAACTTATCTGCAAGAACACGCTGTTTCTCCATTGTAGGCAACTCTATTTCATACGAAGCAAGATGCTCCCACTTAACACGAGGAGACAAAGAACCTGCAGAACCTTGAACAGCGTGTTCGAAGAACTGCTCATTCTGTACAATAAATGGGAGAAGGTTAGGTTCTATTTTCCCAGGAATAGCCTCTATGACAGTAATGTCGCCAGAACAAATACCATCAAATTGTGCTACACCAGCTTTTTGTTGGTATGCACGTCTTCTACCAAAAAGAATCTGCCCTTGCTTGAAAGACTTTGTGAAGGTGTTCTCTGTATCCACCTCAAAATCTCTCACAAGCATTTCGTTAGGCACAAGATGCTCTAAGCCCACTATTGGCATTCCATTCTTATCTCCCTTGAATGTAGTTCTACATTCACGAGCAACTTGATCAAATCTATATTTAGCCATTGATTAATTCAAGTAAAGAGGTGTAACATTCATGGACACTACGAGCGGCATCATTCCACTTTTCTATGGCATCATCTATTGTCAATGAATCGGATGATGCAAATGACTTGGGTGCGACATAAAGTGATATATTCAAATCACCATCTTTTCCCAATACATCATTTTTGGCTACAACCTTACAGAAATCTTCTATATCTTGATGCCCAAAGTATGCATTGCTTATCTTTGAAATATGCTCATCTGTGAGATAGCTCTCTGCATTCTTGCGGACTACCTCGTTGACAGCATTGATAAACACAATCCTATTCTTGTACTCTTCTGTCTTATTTGACTTACAGATGATAATACATGCCTCCATCGGAGAATTATAGAATAGGTTAGGTGCCAAGCCTATCACACATTCTACAAGGTCATTTTTTATTAGTTCTTTTCTAATTTCTTGTTCCTCTTTGCGGAATAACACACCATGCGGAAACAAGATAGCACATCTGCCAGTCTTCTCATCCATACTGGCAAGTATATGCTGAAAAAACGCATAGTCAGCTCTTCCCTGAGGCGGGGTTCCCAAGAAGTTACGCCCCCATTTGTCGTTCATGAACTTTTCGCGGTTCCACTGTTTAATGGAGTACGGCGGATTAGCCAGCACAATATCAAACTTCCTCAATCGACTGCCATCCACGAAGCCTGGTTTCTCAAGCGTGTCAGCATTAACGATGGAGAAATCCTCCACACCATTGAGGTACAGATTCATGCGAGCAATAGAGCTGGTGAGGGCATTGATTTCCTGACCAAACACCTTCACGCCCTGCCAAGGCTGGCCCTTCTGACGCAAGAAGTCAAGACACTTCACGAGCATTCCACCAGAACCACATGTAGGGTCGTAGATACTCTCATCCGGCTTTGGTTGCAAAATCTCAGCCATCAGAGTAACAACAGTGCGGTTGGTGTAGAACTCCTGGGCCGTATTACCAGCATCATCGGCAAACTTACCTACCAGGTACTCGTATGCCTGTCCCATCTCGTCGGCAGGACATGAGGTGAGTGAGAGGTCGTAGCGGGAGAAGTCTTCTATCAATGAGGTGATAATATGGTCTGGCATCTTAGCCTTGTTGGTCCAACCATCCTTAGGGCCGAAGATACCCTCTAGTCCACCGATGATACGACCATCCATCTCCTTTCCGGGATTGGCCTGTTCAATAGCAATGAAGGCCTCTACCAGTCGCTGACCGACATTCTCTGTCACCTCACGCACGTCACACCAATGAGCACCATCAGGGATTCGGATGACAAAATCCTCACTCTGCGCTCGAGCAAAATCTTCACCTCCCTCGCATGCAAACTCGCCATACTGCTCGTCATACACATCCGAGATGCGCTTGAAGAACAGCAAAGGGAAGATATATTCCTTGTAGCCTGCAGCATCAATCTGGCCACGTAGACGGGTAGCTGCTCCCCACAGGAACTGCTTCATTTCGTCGAGTGAGATAGGTTCACCCTTTATTCTGTATTTCTTCTGTTCTGCCATGATTTATGCGCTGATTATTTTCTTAAATTCCTCTTCTGCCAGACGAACGGCTTCGAGGGCTTCCATGAATTCTTTCTTTACCTCCTCGTATGGGCGGATAGCCTCTTTGTGATACTCTACATATCGGTTTGGTGAGAGATTGAACTCCTTCTCTTCAATCTCCTTAAGGGTAACAACCTTCGAGAAGTCCTCAATATCCTTGTAGTCGGCATAAAGCTGATAGAGACGGTCCACATCTGCAGGAGAGAGGATGTTTTGGGCACGCTTGGCAGTGAGTATCTTGGTGCCATCTATCATCAAGATGCGACCAGAGTGCTCTGCTGGCTTCATCTTACGGAGAATGAGGAAACACGGAGAGAGCCCAGTGCCATAGAAGAGTTTATCACCAAGTGTTACCACAGCCTCAATGAGATCACTCTTGACCAGTTTCTCACGGATGCGCCCTTCTTCATTGCCACGGAAGAGAATGCCCTGTGGCATTACCACTGCCATGCGGCTATTGCCTGGTGCCATACTCTTCACCATGTGCTGAATCCACGCATAGTCACCGCAAGAGTCTGACGGCGTACCCCAAACGTTACGGCCAAACTTGTCTGACGACCATTCAGTAGATCCCCACTTATCAAGGGAGAACGGAGGATTGGCTATCACGCAGTCGAACTTGGCGATGCCGCTACCCTGCAGAATCTTTGGTGAGCGAAGTGTGTCGCCCTGCATGATATTGAAGTCGGATGCACCATGCAGGAAAAGATTCATCTTGGCAATGGCAGCATTGACAACATTCTTTTCCTGGCCGAAGATGCTACCACAACAGAGATTGTCGTGGTGCATGTGATGTACAGCCTCGATGAGCATACCACCACTACCGCAGGCAGGGTCATAGACCGTCTCGCCTGGCTTGGGATCGAGAATACGAACAAGCAGACTTACCACCGAACGTGGTGTATAGAACTCACCAGCTTGGGCCTTCGAGTCATCGGCAAACTTCTTCAGCAACACTTCGTAGGCATCGCCCATCAGGTCGGCAGGATAGGCATTGTTGCCAAGATTGCGAGTGGAAAGGTGCTCGATGAGGTCGCGAATCTTGCCGTCAGTAAGGATATTCTTGTTGGTCCATTTCTGGCTCGAGAACATACTCAACACTCCATAGAGGGTATCAGGGTTGGCCAGTTCTATCTTGCGCATGGCACCGACTATGGCTGCGCCAAGGTTTTCCGAGCGCTCGCGTACATCCTGCCAGTGACAGCCGTCAGGTATGTCGAAACGATGCTGCTCAGGCAACATCGCATAATCCATATCGCCACCGCTCTCCTCCAATGCAGCCTGCATCTCTTCGTCATATACATCCGAGATGCGCTTGTAGTAGAGAATTGGCGTGATATAATCCTTGAAATTATCTTGGCTCACAGGACCACGGAGTATGTTGCAGGCCTCGAACAGGAAGTTGTACAAGTCTTGCGCATTCTCCATCTTTATCTGCTCCTCTGTCTTGGGAGTGTCAAAGAGACCTGGAGTATTATTCTTTTTCTTCTTAGCCATACTAAAATAGTTAAGTGTTTCGAACTAGTTCACTCATTTTTACCTGCAGAATATTCGCTATCTTGCCAAGTGTTTCAAGCGAGGGTTGAGAGGTGTTCGTGCACCATTTGCTAACAGTGGCAGGATCTTTTCCGACCTGTTCTGCCAACCATTTTGCCGTTTTCTTTTGTTCTACAAGAACTACCTTTATGCGATTAAGATCCTTACTATTCATTGACTTTCAATTTGTATTTGATTCCAAAGTTACATTGTTTATCCGAAAATCCATCATAAATTCATAAAAAACTGAAGAAAAACCATCATTTTCTTTGCGTTTAACTTCAATCTTGAATAATTCGGGGGTCGCATCAACAATTATTTGGTCTATATGCAACAAGGCCACCGAAGCAAAATGCGACGATGGCCTTCTCCTAAATATACGTCCCGATATCCTAATGCGTTGACTACGGAATACTATAAAACTTGTCTGAAAGGTACAAGATGATCCTACGCCCTCTCTGGTATTTTGAAGTCTTGGACATCTCAAACTTCTCTCGGAAGTCGTAAACAATCTCAGCGTTTATTCTTTGGGCAGGATCCTTCTTATACTCTTTACCGGAAAAGCTATTTACTGCGCGAAGGAATGGCTCGAAGCCCATGTCCTTGTCCATATGTCCAGAACGAATAAGGGCTGCCTTGATATATGCCGTTTCGTACTCGTGTTCCATGTCATTGAGGGCAGCCATGATGGTCTCTTTGAGGGCAGGTTTATCCTTAGCGATAAGAATATCGTCAAGAGATTGAGTCTCTTGCTGAATACGATGACGTCCGTGTCTTCCCTGTGTTGCAGCTAATTCTGCAGTCACTTCACGTTGGATGTCTGTATTGTTGTATTCTTTTGCATCTTTCTTCCAGTCCGCCTTTTTATCATATCCCTTAGATACGCTTGTTGACACCAATTTCCCAACCACATTGGTTACAAGGGTTGGAATAAGCATGCTTTGAGCGCCCATGGAACTCATAGCGTTGCTCATCAGTTTTGACGTGCTCCTGAGTCCATGGTCAAGTACTATGTAGTACAGACCACTTAGTAAGATGGGATTCTGTTTTTCAAGGGCCAAATCGCAGAGGTTGCAAATAATCTCATTCATACAGAAAAGTCCTGCAAGAATAAGTCGACGTCCCTGTATCTTGAGTTCCTCTTCGCGAGATTCCAGAAACATCAGTGCAAGCATACGATAATTGGCAGGAATGCCGTTCCACCACTCATCAATCCCGGGTATTCTAAAATAGAAGACCTTTGGGGTGTCCGGTTCATCCTTCTCTGTTACATATTCCTCTGTCCATTCTTCCTGCGAGGTGTCGAAACGAGCGTACCCATCGAAATTAAGAAACTTTTCAACAAGCTCGTCTATTTCCCTTTTCTTGTCATCTATTTCAGAGGGAAGAACCTCTGCCCCAAATAGTTCCTTGCACATAACCAGAATGTTTGCAGGGATACACTCCACTGCCATCTCGAACAATTTAGCATAGACAGAGAAATCACCACTAGTGTTGGATTCTAAATCATCTCGAAAAGACAGATACTCTTCTTCGTGCTCCTTCTTCCATTCTGTCAGGAATTCCACAAAGCATCTTTGCTGATAATTGCTCAGCAGCTGTATAGTGAATTTCTTATCATTCATAAGTTCTACCCATTTTTTATTTGAGGTGTACAATGTTACTTCAAAAGGGGCACAAATCCGCACGTTTTCCTGTCAATTACATTTTTCACATGCGTTTATCCTTAATTGCATGCAAACTAATGATACAACTTTGCAGAAAAGCAGGGCTATCTCTTTGCCAAGAGCTTTAGGAGCATAGCAGTCTTCTCTTCCTCCGTCATGTTTTTGATGTCCTCCTCTGTTACCTTTGGCTCCAAATCCAGCAACTTGCTATTATACTCAAATTGGGTCTCCAGAGGGTATTGGGCGATATATCTGTCGGTGATGGACTTGCTTGTGGAGTGTCCCATACTCTCAGAGATGTATTTCTCTTCAACGCGGGCGTGAGCTAGGTTTGTACCATAGGAATGCCTGCACCATGTTCCTGATGGGCGCACCTCCCAATGCAACACATCCTGGCAGATCTTGATAACACGATCCTGCACGTTGGAATTTTCTTGAGAGATGCGCTTACGCTTGTCTACTTTGAGTTCTGCTCCTTGTAGGATATCAGGGAAGACGAAGCCATTGAGCACAGGCTCTGCTGCAATCTCATCAAGGATTCGCTGAAGGGGTTCTATGATGGGGATGATAACCTCAGAACCGCCCTCGGTGCGATTGGTTGTCTTCACACGCTTGAATTTGAAAGCCTTTCTGCCGGTATCAAAGTAATATTGAGAGTACGTCAACTCGCCTGCATCTGCCATATTGAAGCCATTGCAAAGGTATTGGGCAAGGAATAGCCCAAGTGAGTAATGAGCTTTCTCAGCATACCCTGCCTTCCATGTATTGGGATAGCGTTTTTCCGTGAATACGCGATACAATTCTGTCATCTGCTCAACTGATAGGTAGCAGTGTTTTCTCGTATCACCAACGGGAATGGCCACAAGTTTCTTCTTCTGGATGTTAGAAAATGGATATTCTTGATTGGCAAGAAAACCCATAGATACGCACTCGTTCCATACAGCGCGGCAGGAGCGTAGGTAAATGCCGCGAGTGGTATCACTAATCTTGCCAACCATGTTTCCGTCAGCATCCTCCACGCCGTGTATCATGCCGTTATTCCAATATTCAATATCTTCCTTCCCTACCTTAAAGCCTTCGATGGGTCTGTTCCAGGTAATCTTCATGAATGATTTCAATGCACACTCATACGATTCTGCGGTGGTGTATTTCTCACCATTATTATGGGTACGGTAGAAGTTAATCTTGTTTTCCCACACACCAATGAAGGATGATTCTTTGTTTGTGTCCACACCTGTAACAACAGACTTTATTCTATCGAGCGTCAGACTATTGCCCAAGCGCTCTATCAACTCTGTCTGCGCCTCAAAGATGGCATCAAATTCAATTTTCTTCTCATATAGTTCTGAGCGGACTGCTCTTGCACTCAGCGTACAAACCTTCGCAAAGTCTTCTTCTGTAAATTCGTCCGCCACATAGTTATACCATGACTTTCTATCAATAGTATAGCGCATTGCGACAGGAAAAGTGTCCCGATCCTTCTTTGGATGACGCTTGTCAATAATGAGTGCGTAAGTACAGCTTCCGAACCTTGCGCTCCTGTATGTTGTATCCAGTTTCTTTGCCATATTCCTTACTATAGTCTGGAGGTTTTATGCATGTTATTTTCTCTGTTTTGGGAAAACAATGGGAAAACAAAGTTCGCCACTTTCACCCTAAAACCCCTTTATTTCCGATGTATATCGGGAAAACAATGGGAAAACAGAGGCGTTTTGATACGGGGTTTGATAGAGTATCACAAACGCCCGCAAAAACACTAAAAACCTGAGAATCAGCTAAATATATTATTATAAAATTTCATAAAATATCATTCTCTCGGACTCATAATCTGGAGGTCCCTGGTTCAAGCCCAGGCTGGTCCACGCTTCTATTACAGCGACTTACGCTTCGGCGTAGGCCGCTGTTTTTTTTGATTTCTGCGTAAACAATGCGTAAACAAACTGTTTGAGTTGGGGATGTTTACGTTGTGATATTCTCTGAAACTCCCCATCATTCCATAAGATGTTATAAGAAGAGTGGATTTTGTTTGGGTTTTAATGAGTAATTCCGAAGAATACTTTTGTAAAATAATCAAAAATATACATGCCAGATGCGGTTATTTCAGCTAAAAGTTCTATATTTGCCATTGAAAGATGGAATTTTACTCAGTCCGTTGAGTAAAATTACTCAGCCGACTGAGTAAAACAACTTGAAAAGCCCCAATTAAATATAATAAGACTATACATATCACATTATCATCTATAAGCAACAGACCATGTACAAAAGAAAGATATATGATACCATCATCAATAGATTAGGTGAACAAAGAATGTTCATCCAAGTAATCATGGGACCACGACAGATTGGAAAATCTACCGTTATCAAGCAAGTATTGGATGATTTAAGTAAACCGTTTCTTTTCTATTCTGCCGACACCATACCTTCAACATCTTCCACTTGGATTAGCGATTGTTGGAATAATGCACGTCTTCAAATGCGCACACAAGGACTTGAAGAAATGATCTTGGTTATTGACGAGATACAAAAACTTAAAAACTGGAGTGAATATGTAAAGAAAGAATGGGACGCTGATAGTCTAAATCACATCAATATCAAAGTGGCATTATTAGGCTCATCAAGGGTGTTATTAGAAAAAGGATTGGCAGAATCTCTCATGGGGCGGTATGAGGAAATCAGAATGAGCCATTGGAGTTATCCAGAGATGAAAGAAGCCTTTGGAATGACTATTGAACAATACATCTATTTTGGAGGCTACCCAGGAGCTGCCATGCTTATTGGTGACGAAGAACGTTGGAAGAACTATGTTAGCGGAGCCATCATTGATGCTACTATAAACAAGGACATCTTGATGGATTCTCCAATAGGGAAGCCTGCTCTGCTTCGTCAAACTTTCGAATTGAGCGTAGCTTATTCGGGTAAGATACTTTCTCTAACAAAAATGCTGGGAATATTGCAAGATGCTGGCAACACAGTTACATTGGCAGGCTATCTAAATCTTTTGAGCGATAGCGGACTTGTCACGGGACTACAGAAATTCTCTATAGATGTAGCCCGCAAACGTGCCAGCATTCCTAAATACCAAGTGTACAACAATGCCTTATTGAGTTCTCAATTAGGATTAACATTTCAAGAAGCCGTTTCTGATAGTAAGCAATGGGGACAATTCTTTGAATCCGCCATAGGAGCCTACATATTAAGCGAAGCTTTTACCCATCGTTTTGAAGTCTTTTACTGGCGAGAAGGCAACGACGAGGTTGACTTCATCCTTAAGAAGAGTCAGAAATTCATAGCTATAGAAGTAAAAAGTAATGGAGAGGCTTATACCACGGGCTTAGAGCGTTTTCGCAATCTATTCCATCCGTCGGCAATATTTATCGTAGGCGAGAAAGGTGTCTCACCAGAAGTTTTCTTGAACATGGATCTAAGAAAACTATTCGAATAACTTAATGACAAATAATTATGGCAACAAATAAAATACGTGAAGAGGAAGTAAAGAATAAAATTCGCCAAGAATTCTTTCAAGACTATGATGCGACACCTATCTTGGGCGACATAGACTTTGCTGTAACAACAAAAAGATCAAGTGAGGACGAGCTATCCGACCAAGAATATTTCTTATGGGCAGAAGCTAAAGCAGGAAACACGGAAGATATCTATGCATCTTTCGTGCAACTCATCATTACCATAGGTAAAGCCCATACACACGAATCATACTTACCACCTCGCTATCTTGGAGCCTTCGATGAAGAAAAGATTGCCTTTATCGAATATCATAACATTGTAAGTGTATTCTATCAGAATGACTTCAACTGGAATGTCACTCCCTCCAACCATAGCACCAAAGAGTTTCACATGCTCTCCGACTTGCTGAAAGAGAAACTCAAAAAGGAGATTAGGCTCTTCTACCTACATAAAGATGAAAAGGAGCTAAGAAAGTTCATTCGCTCTAATTTCAAGTTGGGGAAGCAGTCAACTAATGGTATCAATATAACAAAGAATAATTTCACTTATATCTACAGAAAATGGGTGGAAAAGGTCAAACCATCTATCACACTTGATTGGGAAAAAGCTAAACAAAATGGTATTATTGACGCGGATTTCTTTCTTGCAGACATCTTCTCTAAGGAAAACACAACCCTTAGAGATAGGCTATATGTATTGCTGAAGAAGAATCATTATGAACTTGACCGTAAGATAGACTCCGCAGGGCTTTTCGATTCTAAGAAAGCACAGTTCAACGACAACCAAATTGCACACAACCAATTTTGGAATCTCTACGTCCGCCCTCCACGTAAAGAATACTGGGAATATATTGCTAATCGTAGAGACTTACTTGTTCCGCAAGACATCAGAGAGCGCAAAGGTTCATTCTTCACACCTCAATGCTGGGTAGAACTCTCACAAGAATACATCGCTAAAGATTTGGGAGAAGACTGGCAAGATGAATATTACATTTGGGATTGTTGTGCTGGCACAGGGAATCTTCTTGCTGGCCTTACTAACAAATATCAAATTTGGGCAAGCACATTAGACCAAGCAGACGTTGATGTTATACACGACAGAATTGCTAATATGGAAAAGGTCGGTACTGCCAACCTTTTGGATAGTCATGTATTTCAATTTGACTTTCTCAATGACTCTTTCGACAAATTACCTCCTGGTCTAAAAGACATCATAACAAATGAAGAAAGACGCAAGAAACTTATTGTTTATATCAATCCACCTTGTGCAGAAGCCAGCAATGCAAGAACAGTTACAGGAACGGGTAGCAACCGAAAGGGATTAGCCTACACCTCTACAAAAGACAAGTACAAGAAAGAACTTGGAAGAGCAGGCAATGAGATATTCGCACAATTCTTTGCAAGAATAGCAAATGATATTCCTGATTGCACACTTGCCTTGTTCTCTACACTGAAAGCACTGCAAGGTCCAAACTTTTCTGGATTTCGAGCTAAATACCAAGCAAAGCTCAGTAGGATGTTTATCGTTCCAGCAAACACATTCGATAATGTAACAGGGCATTTCCCATATGGTTCCCAAATATTTCACCTAGCAGAGAAGGAAGAGTTCGTATCTTGCATTGCTGATGTTTACGACAGCAAAGGCAATCCGATTGGCAGCAAGAACATCTATTCTTGTAAGGGAGGCGAACTAATCATAGACTGGTTCAGAAAGTTTTACGACAAACAAGGAGGCCATCTTGGATACCTGCGATTCTTAGGAACTTACTTTCAAAATAACAGAGGTGTGTTCTTGACTTTAGCACCATCTACCAATGACCTAAAACAGGTAAAAGGTACTTGGATAACAAGAAAGAATGTCATACCATCATGTGTTTATTTCAGTGTCAGACTTTGTACCGAAGCAACATGGGTAAATGACCGAGACCAATTTCTATATCCAAATAAGGAATGGAATTGCAACGAACATTTTTTATCCGACTGCTTAGTCTTCACGTTATTCAATGAAAAAAACAAAATCCAAAGCCAACATGGCACTAACCATTGGATTCCATTCAGCGAGGAAGAGGTAGGTGCACAAGACAACTTCGAGAGTCATTTTATGCACGACTTCATCATGGGCAAAGTGAAAGAGGAAAAGCCTCAGCAAGAAGAAACAATACAAGACCTATTTACAGAGCAAGAAGCTCAGACACCAGATGGCAATTCATTCACTCCAACAGAACCTTTGAAGTTTTCACAAGAAGCACAAGCTGTATTGGATGCCGGAAGAGAGCTATGGCGTTACTATCACAAACAAGCAGGAGCCAACCCTAATGCTTCTTACTATGACATAAAGATGCACTTCCAAGGTACAAAGACCACGAAGAGTGGAAAGGTGCAGATGAACTCCACCAGCGAGGATGCAACCTATAATGCCTTGCTTGCTGACCTCAGACAGTCCATGAAACTACTTGCTGCTCACATAGAGCCTAAAGTGTACGACTATGGTTTCTTGAAGAAATAATCTTGATAAAACGAGAAAGGATGCCTTTAATGTTGGCCTCCTTTCTCGTTTTATTATATTCAGTAATTTTGATGAATAGACTTTTTAATATTCATCATTTTCGTTCCACATATAAACTGTTAGATTTTTGCTATCCCAAAACACTTTATCAAATCGTTTCAAAAATTTAGAACCTAAAAGTCTCTTTTTTTGTTGAAGTACTTGTATGTTTTTATATAGTCTTTCATTAATATATAATTCTGAAAATGTTATATTCTTTACTGTGTGAGTATCAAATAGCGTAAGAAATGTGCTAATCATTGAATCGCAAGAATGATTAGATTTTAGCTTCTCTATGTAATGTTCATCTATCGCCAAATCACCATCAAATCCTGTGTCAATTAGAATATCATCAATAACTACGTTGTCTAATCTTAAGGTTACCTTTGGGCGTATTCTGTCTTTATACTGAAGAATTATGGCGGATGAAGGAATCTGTGGTTTAAAATCAAAAGATTTTATGTCTAATGTATTTTGGGTCGAAAGAAAAAGTATGTTTAGCTTTGATAGTACATTCATTCCAATGATTGCTTTGAATTTATTGTTTTTGAAACCTGAAATGTATGTAAAATTTTTTATTTTTACTTTATCATTAACTTCAAAATTTTGTGTGAAACATATGGGTAAAATTTTATTATTACCATCTCCATCGTAAACCGAGGAAAGAAATAAAAAAATAGGGAATCCAATATTATTAGAAGGTATAAATGAAAAATCTGCACCAGTATCAAATACTACACTATCTTGTGTAGTAAAATAAGGACGATCATCTAATTGAATCTGACCGACCTCGATATTAGTTAAATATCCTTTATAACAAAAAAAGACTACAACAATCCATACTGTGATCAAAGATAAAATAAAAATCACGACATTCTTAAATTTCATGTATTTCATATTCTTTTTAAGTTTTACGGATTCAGTTTTTTAGAAAATAGGTTTCGATTAGCTAATCATGGTTCAAAAATACACAAAATCCTCAAAATAACAAACAAAATAAGAAATGTATTGAATATCCGTGATATTTTTAAAGGTAAGAAAACGTTGCAGAATAGGCTTTGGAGTCACACTCCGAAGCCTATTCTGTTTTTTCTGCGTGGCATCTCTATGGGCACAATGTCCTCTGGCGTAATCAGAAGAAGGTCGTTGTGATTCTTCGGCGGCTGCTTCACGCATCGTGTGGCGTGCTGAATGTAGATGCGCTCCAGCTGGTTGGCTATGAAGCGTGCGTTGCCCCACGTCTCGGTGTCGCGGGCGCTGAAGGCGAGCGCTATCATATCGGTGTATTTCTGCCATGCCTTTACGGTGAAGCGGTAGCTGTACTCCTCAATGCGGCGGCTGGTTATCTCGAGCAGTTCGTCGACGCTGAAGTCGGCAAACTCGAAGCGGTTGGGGAAGCGTGACAGCAGTCCGGGGTTAGTCTCGAGCAGTTCGTTCATCGGCTCCTTGTATCCGCAGAGCACCACGGCGATGTCGCGCTGACTCTCGTCGGCGAGCAGATTCATGAGCAGTTGCACGATGATCTTTCCGGGGTCGTTCTCGTTCTTTCCGTTCAGAAGGTATGCCTCGTCAATCATCAGGACGCCGCCCTGCGCCATCTCCACCACTTGCTTCATAGCCCTTTCCTCGTCGCCCCAAAGCGTGCCGATGAAGGTGCCGCGGTCGCACACCACGACGTGTCCTTTCGAGAGCGCTCCCGCCTCGTGCAGCAGCGCCCCGAATATCTTGCAGACCGTAGTCTTGCCCGTGCCGGGGTTGCCGAGGAATAGGCTGTGCAGCGAAACCTGGTGCTGTTTCAGTTCGGGAAACTGTTCGTGCAGCATGCGGTTGTAGGCGGTCAGTGCCACCAGTTCGTCCATGCGCTTCTTGATATTGCCGCAGCCCACCAGCTTCTGCAGCTCCTCCTGCGGATTGTCTATGGGGCGCAGTATCTCCACCTTTACTCTTACGTTTTGGTTCTGCTCAATAACGTCGCCAGGTAACGGACTGCCGGTGCAGATGTCGTCAGCCTTCTCTGTCGGAGTGTTGTCCTCGGCTTGGTATTCATCTACATCTTCCAGAAAAGGATCCTCTTCGTCCTCAGTCTGCATGTCGTCGAGTTTGACATCCTTGTACTCTTCGCTCAAGAACTGCTTCATGAGTCGTTCGAAATCCTCGTTGAAATTCTCGTCAGTGTTGTTCTGCATATTGTTCATAATTCTATCACGTTAAAAAAGCAACTAAATTCTTTGTCATTTCGTTCATTTTTTTGCTACAATAATTTTTGTTTTGTGATAGAATTATGATTATCTGCTGCAAATGTAGTGCAAATATAGATAACTACCAAATGTTTTTGCGTAACTTTTTATAACTTTGTACGTACACTACTTTAAAACCAACAACATTCATCAATATGATTAAGTCATTAAGAAAGATGCTTCTCGTGGCGTGCCTTGCGGCTCCGTCTGTGCTGTCGGCGCAGGTTTGCCTTGTGAGCAAGGGCAAACCGCAGGCACGCATCGTGCTTGCTCAAGAGAACGACGTGAACCGTAAGGCGGCGCAACTGCTGCAGCGCTTCGTGCGCGAAACATCTGGCGGCGAACTGCCTATCGTTGCCAATGGTCGCCGCTCTAAGAACTGCGTTGTGATAGGTGAGTCGACAACCGAAGCCACCGACGACGGATACGTAATCGACTGCTCGCGCGGCACACTCGCCATAAAGACGGCAGGCGGCAAGGGTGCTATATACGGCGTTGCGGCACTACTCGAGAAGCAGCTCGGAGTAGACTATCTCGCTAAGGACTTCTACACGCTCACGCCCTCTGCCGATGTGCGCATTCCGCAGATGCACGTGGCGGAGAGTCCGGCGTTCCGCTTCCGTCAGACGTTCAGCTACTCTAACAACGACAGCACCTACCGCGACTGGATGCGCCTGCAGGAGCACCGTGAGATGTTCGCCGCCGACATGTGGGTGCATACGTTCGACCGACTGCTGCCGTCGTCGGTCTACGGCAAGTCGCACCCCGAATACTACTCGTTCATCAACGGCGAACGACGTCCCGGCAACCACAGCCAGTGGTGCCTCACCAATCCCGACATCTTCGAGATTGTAGCCCACCGCATCGACTCTATATTCAAGGCTAACCCCGACCAAAACATGATTTCGGTAAGTCAGAACGACGGTAACGATACCTACTGCCAGTGCCCAGAGTGCCGCAAGGTGAACGAGTACGAGGGTTCGCCTGCCGGCTGCTACGTACGCTTCCTCAACCGCCTGGCTGAGCGCTTCCCCGACAAGCAGTTCTCTACGCTTGCCTACCTCTTCACCATGCATCCGCCGAAGCATGTGAAGCCGCTGCCCAACGTGAACATCATGCTCTGCGACATCGACACCAAGCGCGAGGTGCCGCTCACCGATAACGAGTCGGGACGCGACTTCGTGCGGGCGCTCGAAGGCTGGGCGAAGATTTCGAACAATATCTTCGTCTGGGACTACGGCATCAACTTCGATAATGTAGTGGCGCCGTTCCCCAACTTCCACATTCTCAAGAAGAACATACAGCTATTCAAGCGCAACCACGCTACGATGCTCTTCGAGCAGGTGAACGGAACGCTCGGCACCGACTTCGCCGAACTTCGTGCCTACATGCTCGGCAAGCTGATGTGGAACCCCGAGCTCGATGCCGACTCGCTCATGCAGCGTTTCATGCGTGGCTACTACGGCGCTGCCGCTCCCTATCTCTACCGCTACCAGCAGATGCTTACCGGCGCGCTGCTCGCATCAGGCACACCGCTGTGGATATACGACTCGCCCATTACGCACAAGAACGGAATGCTCAACGCTAACCTCCGCAAGGCTTACAACGAACTCTTCGATGAGGCTGAAAAGGCGGTGGCTGCCGACTCGGCGATGCTGGCGCATGTGCGCATAGCCCGATTGCCGCTGCGCTATAGCGAACTGGAGATTGCGCGCACCGAGAGCGGCGGCGACAAGGCTGCGGTGGAGAAATCGCTCGACACGTTCGGCACAATCTGCGCCCAGTACGGCGTGCCTACGCTCAACGAGCGCAACAACAAGGTGGAGGACTACTGCCGTCTATATCGTCAGCGCTTCCTGCCTAACGGCACGAAGAACAAGGCAGCCGGAGCGAAGGTGATATGGAATATACCGCCGCAAGAACGCTATCAGCCAATAGCCGACAAAGCACTCACCGACGGACTCTACGGCGGCACCACGTTCGTGGAGAGTTGGGTAGGCTGGCAGGGTGAGGATGCCGACTTTGTGCTCGACATGGGCGAGCAGAAGCAGGTGAACAAGATAACCACCGACTTCCTACACCAACTCGGACAGTGGATTCTGCAACCCAAGAGCGTAGCTTACTACGCCAGCGACGATGCCAAGAACTTCCGTCTTCTCGGCACACACGAGTTCCCCGAAGACCGCGACATAAGCGTTAAGTTCGTTCCCGCCACCGTCACTCTCGCTGCTCCTGTCCAAGCCCGCTACATCCGCGTCGTCGTTAAGACGATCGGTCTCTGCCCCTCATGGCATTACGGCGTAGGCTATCCTGCCTGGTTCTTCCTCGATGAAGTAGTAGTGGAGTAGATAAAAATCTACCATATCTCCCAGCATCGCCGTAACGCCCACACTATTAACAACATAAAGGCTGGGAGATACCATTCCGCAAGGGCGTATCTTCCAGCCATCTACCAGCACTCAGCAATTTTGTTATATTAGCTTTATGCATATATAAAGCATAATTGCAATGACATTTTTAGACTTGTCGACAATAAAAAAGGTTAAACTCGTGAAGCGTAGCTTGCGATGTTCTCATTTTTGTTTAACTTTGAGACTAATAACATAACGATGGAGCAGCATGAAGAAACTGATTACTTTTTTAATGTTCCTGTTGGCAATAGGGCAGGTGGCAACGGCGCAGGAAGTGTCGGGGCAGCAACTGCCGTTGCCGAAAGAGGAGCTTCACCAGCTTGCTCCAAATGCTGAACTGCACCCGATAACGCCGACCTATTCGGATATTCTGATGATGAAGGCACTATCGTCCTCCGAACTTCTTGCTACGCCGAATATGCCGATTGTGCCGATGCCGTTTGCAACAGCGCAGCCGCTTGTCTACGGATATGACGCGAGCCGTTCTGAGACGGCATCGATGGAGGTGTCGAAGAACTTGAGGCTGACTGCCACGGGCGCATACCGCAGCTACATCGGACTGATGGATGTGCAGTCGGTGAGCGGCGGCGTGCAGTACAGTCTGGGTGGCATGACTGTGCAAGGTGCTCTGGCTGCCAATCGTTACCTCTACTACGGGCGTGTATTCACGCAGTACGGCGTGTCGGGGCAACTCTCTTACTGCTTCAACCCTAACCTTGCGCTCACCGTCTTCGGAACCTATTACAACACGAATCCGTTCTTCAGCATGGCGGCATTCCCGTTCGTGCCGACCACAAGTTACGGCGGATATATGACCGTAGGCAGTCGTAGCTTCTACGTGAACCTCGGTGTTGAGCGCCGCTTCAATGCTTTCGAGCACAAGATGGAGACGGTGCCTATCATCACTCCTGCGTTCAAAATCTCGAACAAGGTGACAATCGAACTGCCCTTGGGCGACCTCACAAGGCATATTGTTGAGGAAATCTTGATAAAGAGCGGACCGCACAGACGCTGATTGTCGTTTTGATACAGTGAAACTTGTTATTAACCGTAGCGGAGACCAGAAACCTCCGCTACGGTTTTGCCGTTATAAAAATCTATAGCGAATTCCCTCGTTCGGCAATGCTGAGCGAGGGGATTGTCATTTATATACCAACTCAATGCTCTTCCTCCAACTGTTTCAGCAAAAACTCCTCCAATGTCTTCTTGTCGGGCAGCTGAAGCATATAGGTCGAAACGAAGAGGTTGTTATCCATGCCGGCGAGCGCGTACTCCACCATCTTTTTGCCTTTGCGTGTGCAGAGCAGGATGCCGATTGGAGGGTTGTCGCCAGGTTGCATCTCGTTCTCGCGATAATGCGATACGTATGCGTTGAGCTGTCCGAAGTTCTCGTAGGAGAACTCCTCGTTCTTCAGCTCTATGATTACGCCGCAATGCAGTATGCGGTTGTAGAACACAAGGTCGGGATAGTAATACTCGTCGTCGATGATGATGCGTTTTTGGCGAGCCTCGAAGCAGAAGCCCTTGCCGAGTTCGAGGATGAACTCTTGCAAGTGGCTGATAAGCGCATCCTCCAAGTCATGCTCGTCAACAACTTCCTGCGCCTTCAGTCCAAGAAACTCGAACGTGAACGGCTGGCGTATCTGCAACTCTGCAGAATCGTGGCCTTGAACAGAAGGGAGCGAAAGCAATTTTTCGGGATTGGTGCTGATGCCAGCCCTGACATATAGATTTGTGCTTATCTGACGGCGAAGCTCACGAACCGACCAGGTACACTTGATGCACTCCTGCTCGTAGAAGTAGCGGGCGAGAGGGGCGTCAAGAGTCATAATCTCACGTAAATGCGTAAATGACAAGTGTGAGATTATTGTTTTGCCAGGTGTCACAAATTGGTGCGTCATTGATGCACCAATTGTATCTTCTTTATTTTCAATTGGTTGTAATTGGTGCATCACTGTCGCACAAATTGGGATGGGTAAATTTTCCATCATTTGAGGATATAATCTATAGAACTTTCTTGCCCATTTGAACAAAGTTGTAGTCAGTCCCTTCCTATCCACCCTTTCCTCCAACTTCTTCAGCAGTTGCGTTCCATACTCAGCCCTATCCTTGCCGTGCTGTTCAAACTCAACGATGTAATAGCCTATGAGCCAGTTGCGCATTGTCTGCATACGGTTGATTGCTTTTACAGCAGACGATTGTGCTGCATCATGAGTAGTCTGAACGATCGAAGCCAAGTCGTTGAAGGAGTGAAGCGTCTTGCTCCAATCCTCAAAAGGCAGTTCCAATCCGTCGTGCAGGTATCTTTTCACTTCGTTTGCCATAATGTTGTGTTTATGTCTTGGATCTTATCTTTTCTGCATAATAGCTGCCTATCCCACCGCCAGTGAGTAGAGGAAGAACATCCAGTGGGCGGTGATGGCAGCGACGAGTCCGCCGCAGAAGTGGGCGAGGATAGCCTTCGGGGTGAGGTCGCGATAGCCGAGCGAGTCGAGCATGGCGGTGTGAGTGCTGAGGAAGCCGCTCCAGCACATGCCGATGGCGGTGAACACGGCGATGGCGTTGCCGTCAATCCAGCCGTGCGCTATGAAGTTGGGTATCAGGCTGAGGGCAGCGCCCACCGCACCGAGTGCCGTGATGGGGAACGCCACGAGGTGCGGGTCGTGGAAACCGAAGAGCCACTCGAACACGAAGTCGATTTTGTTAGCCAGCCACGGCAGCAGCTCCACACCCTGGTAGGCAGCACCCGTGTACGATCCGTCGGCAGCTGCGCCGAACGTGAATATCATCACGAACGTAGAGATGATGAGCACGCCCGGAATGATGGCTATGCCCACCTCCACACCGCTGCGTCCGCCGTCGAGCATGGCGTTGAGCAGACGTATGAACACGGTCTTCTCCTCGCTCTCGATTCCCTCCTTATCTTCCTCTTCGATGTCCTCCTTCGACACCGCGTCCTCCGTAGCATACTGCGGATAGGCTTTCAGCACGAAGCGCTGCATCAGTCGCGTGGAGCAGACGCAGCCGAAGCAGGCGCCGAGCAGACCGATGAACGGTGCGGCATAGTAGCCCTGACTCGCCATGAACACGATGACGAGCAGACCCATACCGAACGCCGTACCGAAGTTGGTGAGCGAGATGAACTGATATTTCTTGAAGTAGCTTGCGAAGCGCTTGTCGTGCGCAAGCGAGATGATTGCCGGGTTGTCCGAAAGGAAAGTCATAACCGCACCTAACGATGTCACGCCCGGCAGGTTGAATATCGGGCGCATCAGCGGTCGCAGCGTGCGTTCGAGCAGCGTTACCACGCCGAACTCCACGAACACCCTGCCTATGGCACCGGTTATCACGCATATACTCATCAGGTAGAACACAGTGTTGAGGAGCAGGTCGTGCGCTGTGCGCATGATAGTGTTGAGCATGTTCGGCACACCCATCACCATGCCGAGATAGCCGAAGAGTACTACTACTGTGGTTATGCACCATACACCGCTCGGGATGAGTGTTTTGCGTTTAGAATTGTTCTGTTTCATAAGGTGTTCGTTTAATAGTTTGTAGATAAACGGTTGATGGCTTTTGCAACCGTCATAACCAGTCGCAAAGATATGAATAATTATTGAACGGCGTACGCCAACAGCCGATATTTTTTTCGATTAGAAAACTCTAATACAGAATTAATGCCTTCTAATCGTCTGCGTTTCACGCCTTTGAAGTCCGCACTAATTGAACTTTTACACATCTTACTCCTACAGTTCGTCATCGTACACCGAACGCCGTCCAATCGGGCAGCGGACGCAATCTGATTGGACGGCGGACGG
>ENA-OOXT01000389-OOXT01000389.1-human-gut-metagenome-genome-assembly--contig:-NODE-389-length-33260-cov-2.742840_pt1 | contig 33260 bp, 27 predicted proteins | sample MGYA00241590_ERZ501349 | MGnify/ENA primary metagenome ERZ501349 (study PRJEB25962, sample SAMEA2042838) | human gut metagenome | biome: human gut; feature: human-associated habitat; material: faeces...
CGTTATCCGGCATCCTGCCCTATGAAGCCCGGACTTTCCTCACCTGCATAATTGCAGCCGCGACCATCCGGCCCACTGATTTATATTAGGTTTATTTACACATTAAAACAGCTTCCCCCGATAAATTCCCTTGCGATGGAATTAATCGGAATGAAGTCATTCGGTATGCCGAGAAAATAGTCAAGAAACTTAATAAGCCTGTTGGCTTCCGGATATTCCGGTTCATCCCTTCCGATACCGAAAAGAAGTGGTTCCGCATATTGCTTTAACAAAGCAAGCTCATATATGAGTGCGGAATTGAACATAACATCCGCTTCTTCCTGAAAAGGAAATATATTTTCTTCCTCTCCTTTTCTTACTGAAGGCCACATTGCTATGGTCTTCTTTGCCGATGTTCCTCTCGTCTGGGCATCTCTTACAATTCTTCTTATGAGTCTGCCGTCCGTTGTAGGAATTCTGTTATGTTCATCTATATTTAACTGGGTGAGTGCACTCAGGTAAATCTTAAATTTGCTTTCCTTTGGAAGTGAATATGACAAACGGTCGTTCAGCCCGTGTATACCCTCTATGACGAGAACATCACTAGGTCCGAGTTCCTTATAATCGCCGTTATATTCACGCTTGCCAAGTTTGAAATTGAATGATGGCAGTTCAACTCTTTCACCATTTAAAAGTGCTGTCATATCTTTGTTAAACTGCTCTATATCAAGTGCTTCAAGGCACTCAAAATTATAATCGCCATTCTCATCTTTAGGAGTAAATTCTCTGTTTACGAAATAATTATCAAGCGATATCTGGTGCGGTCTCATGCCGTGTGCCCGCAGCTGTATTGCAAGACGGTATGACGTAGTCGTCTTACCGGAAGATGACGGTCCTGCTATCATAATAAATTTCTTGGAAGGGTCATCCGATATTCTCTGTGCAATGTCCGCAAGTTTCTTTTCCTGAAGGGCTTCCTGTACGAGTATAAGTTCCTTGATGTTTCCGGAAACTATCGTCTCATTTAAGTCTCCCACCGTCTCAACACCAAGCATCCTGCACCATTCAGTAGATTCATCAAGCACTTTAAAAAGCTTATTCTGCGGCGCAAACTCCGGAATATCTTTCGTATTCTCCACTGTCGGAAACTGAATTACAAAGCCTTTATCATAAAGGAATAACTCATAATGCTGTATGTATCCGCTCGACGGCACCATATATCCATAATAGTAATCTTCAAATCCATCAAGCCTGTATACGTTAACCGTTGAACTCTTTCTGTACCTGAAAAGCTTTTCCTTGTCATACATTCCATGATTGCCAAAATGCTTTACTGCTTCATCTTTCGGAATTGTATGCTTTATTATCGGCATATCGCCATCGACGATTTCTCTCATGCGGGCCTTAACCCTGCATATAAATTCATCATTGACCGATACATTTCCTTTTACAGTACAATAATATCCCTTGCTGAGGGAAAATTCAACCTTAACTCTCTCGATATCAGTATGTCCGTATACATCATATATTGCTTTGAGCATAATTAAGGTTGCGCTTCTCTTGTAAGTAAGCAGTCCATCGCTCTGCGCTGTTGTAATATATTCTATCTTAGAATCCGGATATACTTTCTTCCACAACTCACACAGCTTGCCATTCACTCTGGCAAGCACGATTTTGTCATTAAATTCCGGCTGTGCCTTATCTGCCAGTTCTTTTAATAAAATTCTATCTTCCATCTTATTGCCCCCTTTAGATAAAATGCTGCGGATTGTCATACGACATCCCCGCTATTTCTATATTATCTGTATTTTCCTTAAGATATTCCATTATCTCATCTATAAAGATATGTTCAATGCCATAATGCCCTGCATCAATAATGCACAAACCTTCTGCCACCGCATCCGCCGCAACGTGATATGACATATCACCGGTAATCAGTACCTGTGCGCCCTGTTTCAATGCCGTTTCAGTATATTCTTTGCCTGATCCCGGGCAGATTGAAATTCTATCAATCATCTTCAATTCGTCTCCGTATAATATAACATGAGAAAGTCCGAATTTTTCTTTTACCAGTCCGCATAACTCTGCTGCTGTCATACTATGCTCCGGTCTGCCGGTTCTGCCTATTCCTTCGCCGTCACATGTTTCCTCAAGGACATCATCTTCAGACATTGAAAGTCTTGATGCTGCCGCATGTGCCATTCCTCCGACACAGTCATAATTAGTATGCATGCAATATGCATTTATTCTGTTTTCGATAAGCCGCATTATCCGCCTTCCGGTTATATTATCATCATTAATCTGCTTTATTCCATGAAAAATAAGCGGATGGTGTGATACCATCATGTCGGCATTTATCTCTATCGCTCTGTCAATCGCTGCGTCATCTATATCAAGCGTTACAAGTATGGTATTAATTTCGTTATCTTTATGACCGACATGCATTCCCACATTATCCCAGTCACATGCGTATTTTACCGGACTGAGTTTCATAAGAAGTTCTGCTATATCCTCAGCATTCATATAAATGAAGTCCCTCCTTAATGATATCAATATCTGATTTCAATTCTTCAATTCTTGATTTCTGACTGTCAAGTCCTTTAAGAATTGTTACTTTCTTGGAAAGCTCATTCTCAAGATATTGCTTGAGAACAGGATCGCGCGAAGCAAGTAGCATACCACCATACCTGTATTCACATTCACCGGGATTCCGGCTGATTTCCGGTCTGTATACGGCCTTCATCACAACATAATACTTTCCGTCATCAATTACCATATGCTCATCGGTAATTATCATCCCTTCATCATGAAGAAAATGTCTTACAACATCCCAGTCTGAATGAGGTGAGAGAATCAGTTCCTTAAGGCTGCGGACTTTATCCATATCATCCTTAAGGATACGCACCGTAAGAAGTCCGCCCATTCCTGAAATAATAACCGTGTCTGCCTCGTTGGGGCCAAGTTCTTTAAGTCCGTCTGATAATCTTGTACTTACCAGATTATCAACATTATTAAGTGAAATATTTCTTCCGGCTGTCGAAAGTGGTCCTTCATTGACATCCATTGCAATCACATGGGGTGAAATCCCATGTGCTGCAAGATATATCGGTATGTATCCGTGGTCTGTACCAACATCAGCCACGACATTTCCGGGCGTTACGCAATCGGCAACTGTTTTAAGTCTCTTTGATAAATTCATTAGTCAAGATAATCCTTTAACTTACGGCTTCTGCTCGGGTGTCTTAATTTTCTTAACGCTTTGGCCTCTATCTGTCTGATACGTTCTCTTGTTACATTAAATTCCTTGCCGACTTCCTCAAGTGTTCTGGCTCTTCCGTCATCAAGTCCGAATCTTAATTTAAGTACTTTCTGCTCACGGTCAGTAAGTGTTGACAATACTTCATCAAGCTGTTCCTTGAGTAATGTAAACGCAGCCGCCTCTGCCGGTACAGGGACATTATCATCCTGTATAAAGTCTCCGAGATGGCTGTCTTCCTCCTCGCCGATTGGTGTCTCAAGCGATACCGGTTCCTGTGAAATCTTAAGTATTTCACGGACTCTGTCTACAGGCATATCCATCTGCGCCGCAATCTCCTGCGGAGTCGGTTCACGTCCAAGCTCCTGAAGCAACTGACGCGAAACCCTGATAAGTTTATTGATCGTCTCAACCATATGAACGGGTATTCTTATTGTTCTTGCCTGATCTGCTATTGCCCTCGTTATAGCCTGTCTTATCCACCATGTCGCGTATGTTGAAAACTTATATCCCTTACGGTAATCAAATTTCTCAACTGCCTTTATAAGTCCAAGGTTACCTTCCTGGATAAGATCAAGGAAAAGCATTCCTCTTCCCACATATCTCTTGGCAATACTTACAACAAGTCGTAAATTGGCCTCTGCAAGACGCTGTTTGGCATTAACATCTCCGAGTTCCATTCTCTTGGCAAGTTCAATTTCTTCATCAGCTGAAAGAAGCGGTACTTTACCTATTTCTTTAAGATACATTCTTACAGGATCCTCAATGCTTACGCCATCCGGCACGGACAAATCTATATTTTCAACATCTATATCTTCTTCGTTATCAAGTATTACATCATCATCCGGTGCTTCGTCATCTTCATCGGTTGTTCTGAGTGTGTCGATATTATTAGCCTCAAGAAATTCGAATATCTTGTCCATCTTATCTGCGTCAAGATCCATATCACTGAACATATCCGTAATTTCCTGATATTCAAGAACATTTTTCTTTTTCTTGGCAAGTGCCAGCAAATCCTTCAGTTTCTCACTGAATTTTTCCATGTTTTCATCCATCAACATGTCCATCCTTCCATAGTTAGTTTTAGTTTGTCCTCTATTTAAGTGAAATATGCAGGTTCTTAAGTCCCGCCTGTTCTGCTATTATCTTCTGCAGCTCATTAAGGTCGGCTGCCGACCTGCTTCTCATCTCCAGGCTGTTACGCCTTATGTTGATAACAGCTTCATTAAGTGCTTTCTCCCTGTCTGATTCAAGTGCTGAATCGTCAAGGATGTTTGTATTAAGAATCATCGCTGCATCACGCTGTCTCTCATCATCCTCAAAACGGTTAAGTATAGCCGCCGGATTGAATCTGCCTTCTTCAAGCTGTGCAAACATCATACCTGCAAGCTCTTTATATAATGGCTCCGTAAAATCCTCGGGTGTAATATAATCTCTCACAGCCTTATATATATCCGGATTATCACATATCCATGTAAGAATCATCCTCTGGGATTTATGTACACCATCATCCTTGACTTTGGCGCGATCCGTTACATTAACCGGCTTGCGTTCTCTTCCTGCCGTTGTGGCGGCTGCCGACCTGGCTACTAATTTTCTGAGACTGTCCGGACTTACAAAATATCTGGCTGCAACTGCTTCAAGATAATTATTTCTCTCTATTTCTTCTTCAAAGTCGGTAAGTCTTCTTGCTATAGCACCCATAAATGCTGTCTTACCGTCCGGGTCGTTGATGTCATAGTCTCTTTCCATCATCCTGACTTCAAAAAGGAAACTGTTTTCTGCGTTATCAATTCTCTCCTGAAATGCCTCACGCCCTTTGGCTTTAATAAATTCATCCGCATCTTTATGCGGCTGCATATTAATAACTCTGGTTCTAAGGCCTGCATCCCTGAAAATTCCTATGGCACGCAAAGCTGCCTTAACACCCGGTCCGTCACTGTCATAACAGATCAGAACATCCTTGACATAACGTTTGATCAACATCGCCTGACCTGTTGTAAGTGCAGTTCCGAGTGATGCCACCGCCTGCGTAAATCCCGCCTGGTGCATGGAAATCACATCCATATACCCTTCACAGATTATTATATTATTTTTGCGGGAGTTCTTGGCAATATTAAGACCATACAGATTACGGCCTTTGTCAAAAACACCTGTTTCGGGCGAATTCAGGTATTTGGGTTGTCCATCGCCCATGACACGTCCGCCGAAGCCAATCACTTTATTATTGATATTCAATATCGGAAACATCACACGGTTGCGAAACCTGTCATGAACGCCACGCTCATCATACACAAAAAGACCTGTTTCCTTAAGAATATCATCACTACAGCCTTCTTTCTTGAGATACTGGTACAATGCATCTTTGCGCATTGATGAAAAACCAAGTCCAAAGGATGTTACCGTCTTATCCTCAAGTTCTCTCTTTGCAAAATATGCTTTGGCCGCATCTCCATCCTTTGTACCGAGGAGGTAATGAAAATACCTTGCTGCCTTGGCATTAATTTCATATATATTATTCTTAAGATCTGCCTCATGACGTTTCTCGTCACTTATCTCAATATCAGGAACATCTATTCCTGCCCTGTCGGCCAGCACCTTAGCTGCTTCAGGGAATGTAAGACTATCATATTTCATAAGGAAAGAAAACACATTGCCTCCTTCACCGCAGCCAAAGCAATAGAACATCTGCTTACCGGCTGACACAGAGAAAGAAGGTGACTTTTCATTATGGAAAGGACAAAGTCCAAAATACGAACTGCCTTTTTTCTGCAATTTGACATATGACGAAATTACATCAACAATATCGTTACGAGATCTGATTTCTTCTATTAAATCATCCGAAAGATACAATTCTTAATTACCTCTGTCATCTATTTCTTCCATGAAACAGGAATGAATATTTTCTTAAATATATTAATTGCAAACTGATCACTCATTCCTGCTATGTAATCACATACCACACGCTCCTTTGATTCATTATGCTGTTCTTCTATTGTGCGGAAAGCTGCAGGAATTTCATCAAAGTGCTCGCAGAAATACCAATACATTTCTTTGAGCATTTTACGTGCTTTAACCTCTTCACTCTTAGCCATCGGATTGGTATATACGCTGTCAAACATAAACTGTCTAAGGCTTGTCATTGCATATCCCACATCATCCGACATGAGAATATCCGGCTTATCCATGCTTTCATTAATAACATCATGAATTAATGTATTGAGCCTTTCCTTGGTGGAATTTCCAAGTATCGCCGTTAATTCTCCCGGAAGATCATCCTCCGACAATATTCCTCCCCTGATTGCATCATCTATATCATGATTAATATACGCTATCTTGTCTGATACGCGGATTATCTTACCCTCCATGGTGGACGGGTGCCCGCTCGTCCGATGATTAACTATTCCATCGCGTACTTCCCTGGTAAGGTTAAGCCCCTTACCATCCTTTTCGAGAAATTCCACAACACGGATGCTCTGTTCATAATGCCTGAAACCAAATGGGCATATCTCGTTAAGGACGCGCTCGCCTGCATGCCCGAACGGGGTATGTCCAAGATCATGTCCCAAAGCAATTGCCTCTGTCAGGTCTTCATTAAGGCGCAAAGCCCTTGCGATTGTCCTTCCTATCTGGGCAACCTCAAGAGTATGTGTAAGTCTTGTTCTGTAATGATCTCCTTCCGGAGACAGAAAGACCTGCGTCTTATGCTTTAATCTTCTGAATGATTTGCAATGAAGAATCCGGTCCTTATCACGCTGATATATTGTTCTGATATCGCATTCAGGTTCTCGTATATCTCGTCCCATCGAGGAATCGCTGAATGCTGCATACGGGCTGAAATGTTCTCTTTCCCAATGTTCCTGCATCTGTCTGATATCCATATTAACCTCTGATCCTAAAGCTGTGAAAAATTCTCTCTATTCTAGTTATTCTATGTCCTTTCCCGTAATCCTTTTTTATTATTCGGACAAAATCATATCTATCGCCATAAGATATCCGTCAAATCCTTTTCCGATTATCTGCGCGGTACATGCCGGCTCCGTGACCGATACATGTCTGAATTTTTCCCTCGAATTCACATCCGAAATATGCACCTCAATCTTTGGAAAAGTCGTAACTGAAGCAAGTGCATCTCTTATCGCATAACTGTAATGCGTGTATGCTCCGGGATTTATCACTATTCCGGCCACATTATCAAAATATGCTTCCTGAATCTTATCGATTATGGCACCTTCATGGTTACTTTGGAAACACTCAACTTCTATTTCCTTTGTCTTTGCATACTCCTCTATCATTCCCACAAGATAATCATAATCCCTGTCCCCATATATATTTTTCTCACGTATTCCTAAGAAATTAAGATTTGGTCCGTTTATTACAAGTATTTTTTTCAATTTATCTTCTCCTTAATCATGCTGTATACTTTCTCATACGAGCAGCCGTCGGTATCTATTATTACATCCGCCGTGCCCTCATATGTGGATGAACGCTTTTCCATAAGTTCAGCTATTTTCTGACGCGGGTTTCCCGTCTGCAGAAGTGGCCTTACCGTATCATTTCTGAGTCTCCAGGCAAGTGTATCGACTTTCGCACGCAGATATACGACCACTCCGAGTTTATGTATCAATGCCCTGTTTCTTGCATGCATCGGAAGTCCTCCGCCAACCGCAACAACAAGATTATCCTCCTCACGCTGTATAAGTTCCATGAGGATATCTGTTTCCTTTCTGCGGAAGTACTCTTCACCCTCATCGGCAAATATTTCTTTAATAGTCCTTCCGGCATCTTTTTCGATAACGCTGTCGGTATCTACAAGCCTGTAGCCGTTTCTGGCCATAAATCTTCCGATACTTGATTTGCCGCACCCCATAAAACCAATCAGAATAATATTGCTCATTTGTCAAGTTCCTTTTTCATCATATTTAGTATTTCACCGGACAATTCCCTGTCAATACTTACTCCGTACCACAGTTCAAATGCCGCTATTCCCTGATACAATAGCATCTTAAGCCCGTTATATGACGGTGCATTATGTCCATTGCAATATTTCATAAACTTAGTCTCAGCCGGGTTAAAAATAATATCAACTCCCGCACTGACGTAATCATAAAATTCTTCATCCTCAATTGCTGCTCTGTCAACATCAGGATAAAGCCCTACACTCGTAGTCTGTATAACAGGATATTTGCCCTTCGGTATTTTATTATATTCATCAAGGGCAAGTGCCGATACAATGCTTCCAAAATTTGCATTAACTTCGTCTGCAAGTGCCTGCGCCTTTAATACGCTTCTGTTGAGCAGCCATATATGAGATGCGCCCTTTGATGCACACAGATATGTAATCGCTTTTGACGCTCCACCGGCACCGAGGATGATAACATCATTATCTTTAATTATAATGTTTTCTTCGTCAAGTTCCCTGCCAAGTCCTATAATATCAGTATTATATCCTTTATATCCGCCGTCAGCCCTGACAAGTGTATTTACCGCTCCGATATGTCCGGCAAGTTCATCAATATCGACAAGACTCCTTATAACATCACATTTATGCGGCACTGTCACATTAAGGCCACGGATTCCAAGGGCATAAGCTCCGCGGACGGCATCATCAAGTCTGTCGCTTTCAACCTTAAATGCAGTGTAAGCCATGTTGATATCCATGCGTTCCGCCAAAGTGTTATGAATCATCGGTGACAACGAATGTCCGACCGGATTTCCTATAAGGCAGCATAATTCTGTCTTTGCGTTCATTATTTCTTTCTCCTTTTGTAGCAGAAAAGCACTATTTTTTCTAATTTTCTCTTCAATACTATCTGTATCTCTTCCTTCGGATGTATCGGTTTCACAAGAATCGACGGAATGCCGGCACGATTGGCTCCGTACACATCCGTAAAAATCTGGTCACCTATAAAATATGTATTGCCGGTATCCGTACCCATAAGTTCCATCGCTCTTATATAATTCTTTCTCGACGGCTTGTGGGCATCATAAACGTATTTTGAACCGACTGCATCCGCAAATGGTTTTACTCTCGGCTCTTTATTGTTGGATATCAGGCACGTGTCAAATCCGATACTTCTCAACTGTTCAAACAATTTAATGGCTCGCTCTGTTGCCGGCATGCCATGCTCCACCAATGTATTATCAATATCATATATCAGTCCCCTGATTCCACTGCGGTACAACTGCTCGTAGTCGATGCTGTATGATGAATCAAGGTATTTTGTTGGATATAATTTCTTAAACATGCAAATCTCCCTGTTGTCTACTGAAGGAACTTCTTAAGTTCGACCATAAATGTATTAATATCTTTAAATTCCCTGTAAACAGAGGCAAATCTGACGTAAGCAACCGCGTCGATATCTTTGAGCTTGTCCATTACCATCTCTCCGATAACGCTTGTCGGAATTTCTTTTTCATCCAGGTTAAAAATCTTTGTTTCTATCTCATCAACTATTTCCGAGATGGTATTAATTGATACAGGTCTCTTGTGACATGAACGGATTATTCCTTCCTGGATTTTATTTCTGTCATAAAGTTCTCTTTTGTTATCTTTCTTGATAACCAAAAGCGGCACCATTTCAACTTTCTCATATGTCGTAAATCTCTTACCGCATTCATCACAGCTCCGCCTTCTTCTGATCGAACTGTTATCATCTGCCGGTCTTGAATCTATTACTCTTGTATTTTCTTCGCCACAATATGGACATCTCATATAAAACACTCCTTGTTATATTTATTGTAAGTCACATTTAATATCTATGTAATATAAGATACAATCCTTTAACGCGCTCTGTCTCTATATAATTATTCTCTTTAAAGTACTCCTCATCCTTCTCCGTTATTTTATAAAATCTCAAATCAATCACGAGATAATCCGGAAGAGGCGACTTGTCAAATTTGTACGGGTATTCATAAAGCTCGGTCCTGTTTGCCAGGTGCGGCACGAAGAAGGTGGTTGCTCCTACAGATGCGCCGGAAGGTATGCTCTTCATCGCATCATTCAGAACCTCAATCTGTTCTTTTCCGTCCGAATAGCTGCTTATGTACCATGATTTGGAAAACGACGCAACTGGCATTATGATAACTGCGGCGCATATCGCAAACGAACACATGAATCTACGTGATTTCTCACCAAGTTCTGCATAATTTGATATTGCCAGATAAAACAATATTGCAGTAACTCCAAATACATACTGGAAAAATATCGAATACTGATACTGGTAATCGGTTGCCAGATTAATTATCAACATCGGAAGCAATAATATAAACTGTGAAACTTTTTTGGTTGCCACAGGCAATGCTCCAAGCGGTGCAAACATATACAGAAGGAAGGGATATTTCTCGCTTCCGAAACATTCCGCTATAGCATATGCCGGATTGGTCACAAAATTTCTGATCACATCCATAAGGCTTCCGGCACCGTCAACCATAAAATTGCTGTATCTGTATGTCATTACGCCAAGTCCGTATTTTTGCATAAGCGTTGTGACCACAAGAAAATATACAACCGCCGAAACGGTCATTACAGTTCCTTTTATATATTTTCTTTTACCGAATATCGTAAATAAGCCTATGCATGCTACATAAACAGCCGCATCTTCCTTGACAAGCATTGTTAGCAAAGATAAAATAATTATTCCTTTGATATCATCTTTCTCAATAGCATAGAACAGCCATAATATAAGAGGTATAAGGAAACAATTCTCATGAAGATCATAATAGCATCCTGTCGCAACCGTGGGGAAAAGTGCAAATATTATACCAAAACATGCCGTGGCTGATTTGCTCAGGCCAAATTTCTTACACAGAAGATATACCGGTATAATTCCGCTTGCAACAGTGATTACCTGAAGTACCTGAAGTGTTACCGGATACGGGAAGAAGAAATAAAACGGCAGATACAGATAATATATGGGTGAAAAATGCACCGCAAAATGCGATAATGTCATATTACGTTCCACAGTCGTGACAGGCTCCAGTGTTGTCTTCATATTATGGAACATCTGTACCCATATGCCGAAATCAAATCCCGGCGCAGAGTAATTTACATATCTTAACACCGTGAATGTTCCCGCGATAAGCATATAGAACACAGCCGCAATAATATATATTATTACAACTATTTTTGTCTCGTTGATTTCAGCAAATGTCCTTGTGTGTGATGCGGCATAAGTAATCGAGACCGCAAGAACCGCAAGAATTCCGACAAGATAGGTAACATCGGTATTGCTGCTTATGGTAACCAGCCCGTATAATGTAACCAGAATCATTGGTCCGTACACTTCTGCCCACGAAAATACTTTCATATATCCAAGGCCACAGAAAAAAGCAAAAAAGAGCAGCATAAAGCAGGCATACATCGGCACGTTAATATCTGCTGCAAATGCAGCACTGTTAAATGTATCTCCGCTCTTCAGGAAAAATACTATCGCTGTTAAGAGCCAGGCCATTATAAGCCTGACTATAATTTTCTCAAAAGTTATATTTTTCTTAAATGAATCCCAGAATTCTCTCAATATCCAATTCTCCTTCTATCTTAACCTTCCGCATTCAAATCTCGCCTTCATCTTAAGACACCTTATTAAAGAATCTATCCTGTCGTCTATATTTCCGTCATCAACAGTCAGATCCAGCGACACGGCTATGTCATTAATAAGCCTGTCATCGATTTTTCCCCTGATTGAATTGAGATACTCTATCTGTGAGGCACTCGTATCACAATCAAAAAATCCCATAAGATATGGATTGACTTTATCCCCATCATCATTATTGTTTGCCCGTACTTCTTCCGGCTGCTTTCCCGGTACATCATTGACGGATCTGAGGCCTGTCAGTTCTTCCCTATCCACCTTCTCAAATCTGTATACGGCCGTGGCAAGAGGATATTTATCCTTGTCCACTTTACTTATAAACATATCATACGGTCTTATGTATATTTTAAAATCATCATACATAGCCTGATAAACCACATATTTTTCACCTGTTTCTGAGTGGTATGCTATGGCTATTATCTGGTAAAGTCTGTTCTTAAAATGTCTGTATATTTCACCCGGAGCGATTATTCTTTCATTTCCCATTATAGTTACTCCTTTCATCGATTTACGATTAGATTTAATTGTATAACAAACTTCTGCAAAATGCAAGAAAAGAACCGCAATGCGGTCCTTTTCCAATATCATTTAAACGTAGGATTCAGAATATTATCTCTTTCTTGTAAGTCCATAGATACCAAGGCCTGCGAAGCATATACCTGATGCTGCGAAAATCACCTCAAGTACACGAAGATTGGACTTATCACCTGTATCAGCTTCAACTTCCGGTCTTCTACGTCTTGCAAGTGTTGTCTCCTCTTCGGCTGTCGTTTCATCATCGCCTTCAACCTCGCCCGATCTGGTTGTTGTCTCAACTTCTGTTGTTTCCATAACCGGAGCTGTTGTTTCATCAATTACAGGCACTGTTGTTGTCTCAGGCACTGTCGTTGTCTCTGGTGCTGTCGTTGTCTCGGGCACTGTCGTTGTCTCTGGTACTGTCGTTGTCTCGGGCACTGTTGTTGTCTCCGGTGCTGTTGTTGTCTCCGGTGCTGTTGTCTCTGGTGTCGGTATCTCTGCTTCTGTCGGATAGGTGTCCGGCTCAGTCTCAACAGGAATATCTGCCGATACAAAATGCATCTCACCGCTTATATTTTCAAATCTGTCTGCAATTACTCTTCCTGAACTTGTTACATAAAGATCAACGCTGGCATCCGGTGCCACTAATATTCCGCACACACCGTTCATATTTACTGTTCCATCGTAATCAGCAAAGTTCCAGATAATTGTATCTGATATTGTCGCTGAATTGTTAGCAGATGATGTCACGAAATTATTGTTGCCTTCTTTAATTGCATACTCTCTTATTGAAATCTCATCATCTGTGATATCTTTAACATTAATTACTACGATCTTATCCTTCGGCTTATAAATTTTAAGTCCGCCATTCTGGATACTGTTAAGCTCTGCTGCTGTAATATTAACCACACAAATCTGATCCGTACAACCATTTACATCTATAACACTTCTGTTCATATCAGAATAATCAGCTATAACACCCTTTGTATTCTGGTATGTTGCAAACTGGGCAAATGTATTTCTTGCATAAGAAATAGCTGCTGTCACATCAAGGAAGTTCTCCTCGAAATAAATATTTACATTCTTATTATTGGCAATATAAATATTCTTCTCAGGGCTGTTAAGTGTTACCAGATTTCCGTTAATCGTATACGGAACTCCGACTACAATATTATTAGCCGACTTATCATTCTTAAGTTTAAGTGTTCCCGGTGTCATATCCTTAAAGTAAAACGTACCCGGATTGCTTGAAAGATCACTTCCTACCCAATGTTCTGATGGGTGAAAGAGGTTGGCCGCAAAGTTAGCCTGATAATCATTGGATACGTATACATCTTCCGCCGTTACCGCATACGGCTTCGCGCTTCCGATAAGTCTCCTAAGTACAATCTGTACATTCTCATCTTCAGCATATGCCGCATTTGTAAAAATTCCCATTCCCACTGCTAATCCCGCAAGTAACATAGCAACTGCCATAAAAACCGCTCCGGTTCTTCTTGACATATTCTTAATCTTACCAATCAGCTTCATCTCTTATTCCTCCGTTTAAAACTTTTCTATATCTTTACGCTATAACTTTACTATATTTTCATCAAATCCTATACCCTCTTTTAGGGGGTATTTTTCACTTTTTCCACCACTCCACATACATTAGATTATAGATATTATATGCCGCGGTGTAACCTTTATGAACCGAATAAGAAAAAAACTCAATCTCGATGCAATCCACCGCAGCGGAATAACCGGGCGCGGCGTGAACATTGCTATACTTGATACAGGAATTTACAGGCACAGGGACCTTTCCGGCAATATTGTTAAATTCGTGGATTTTGTGAATATGCGGAGCAAACCGTATGATGACAATTCTCACGGAACCCATGTCGCAGGCATTATCTCATCAAGCGGTGCCGCGTCGGACGGACTTTACCGGGGTGTCGCTCCGGGAGCCGGGATTATATCTCTTAAAGTACTTGATTACAAAGGAGGCGGTGATTCTGCCACAATGATAAAAGCTCTTGAGTGGATCAAATCCAACCGTGAAAAATACAGCATACGAATTGTTAATATTTCTGTCGGAACAGAATCGTCATCATGTCAGAGCGAATACAGCAGGCTTATTGATGTAGTTGAAGATCTGTGGGATGACGGCCTTACTGTAATTACATCGGCCGGGAACAACGGTCCGGCATACCATACCATCACAATTCCCGGAACCAGCCGCAAGGTAATAACGGTCGGAACCGATGATGTCATGACCCATACAGATTCAAAAGGAATACGCCATCACACATATTCCAGTAAAGGACCTACCATGTGCGATGTTCCCAAGCCGGATATTATAGCACCCGGCAGTAATATTATAAGCTGTTATAACGGATACGGAAATTATATATCAAAAAGCGGCACCTCCATGTCCACACCGATTGTGTCAGGAGCCGCCGCTCTTGTATTATCTTATAATAAAGCTTTATCAAATGATGATTTTAAGAAACTTCTGTGCAAAAGTGCCGATGACGCCGGGCTTGATTACTATACCCAGGGATGCGGCAGGCTTAACATCAGCAAAATGTTACTTCTGTGCTAACCAGTCCTCAAGTCTGTCTTCATATACCGGAAATGCAGTGATGCCTGTGTCAAGTATCCATTTATGGAATTCAAGTGCCTCGAAACCGCTGCCAAGTTTCTTTTCTGCCTTATCACGTAAATCCTGCATAAGAATGTTGCCGACTGTGTACGGCAGAAGCACTCCCGGGTCTCCGACCGCCGAATAAAACATCTCGGTTGCCGTTTCCCTGTTTATCTCATAATATTGTGCCAGATAACTGTAAACATCATCAATGGTCCATCCCTCGTAGTTGACTCCTATATCGACTCTCGATGAGCAGATATAGCTTATCAGGTTATTTACCCTGTTAAGTTCCCGGACATTGCGGCTCATATCAAGATACTCATCAACGCAGTTCTCGACATATTTGGCCCATCCTTCAGTGGCACCTGTAAAATCAAGTGCTTTACGGGCATTGCATACACTATCGTTATTGTAGAAATTCGTAAACTCATACAAATGTCCCGGATATCCTTCATGTGCAAGCGTTTCATACATCATAAGCGAACCGCTCTCCACCTCGGATCCATTGACCTTGATATTGTTAATACTTATGTCATCAATACGCGATGACACATAATATGCCAGTGTTCCTTCGACCTCGCAGGCTTTATTCTGATATTCTATATTATAATTTGTTGTTGCCGGTGCAGGGAAATCACTTTCCATCTCCTTAATAATATACTTTAATACATCATCAGGTGTGTCAAATCCGGCTTTGTAATCCATAAATTCTTCATATGCATTGTAATCCATGGCAATCACGGCCGTAAGCGATTTAACGCATTCGTTCATCTCATCTTCCAGGAGTTCTATAATTTCTTCCGGTGTCATGTCTGAACTTGTTTTATCCCGCAATATCGCTTTATAAAGAGCCTTTCCATCATCGCCGAAACCACAGAGACCGCCATCGTTGGTTCCCGTTGTTTTAAGCTCGCTGACGGCATTTTTTACTTTCTCATATGAAGGCAGATAATATTTATCCACATACTGCTTATTAGTTTCAATATATTCGTCCTTAACCTTGTCATCAAGTCCAAGTCCGTCTATTTTATCTTCAAATGTAACAACAAGCGCTTCCGTATCTGCGTTAAGTATCTTATCACATTGCTCTATAACTTCATCCGCCACATACCCGGGCATAAAATACCCTTTTTCCGACTGCTTATAAAGGACATCGACAGCCTCATCGATATACCTTTCGCAATCCTTAAGATATTCAAGATAATGATCCACATCATCCTGATCATAGAACACATACTCTATAAAGTTACTTGAAAGATTGGATGTTATTCCTGATGTAGGCCCAAAATAATTATAATACATCTCAAGTCCTTCATAGTTCTTCTGCGTAACAAGGTAAAATTCTATGCTGTCATAAGCAGTCTTTTGCTCATCCGTAAGAGATTTGCGCGTTATTTTATGAAGCTTATCAAGATACCTGTCAACATCGTCATCTTCATCTTCGTCAATAAGCACTCCTCCAAGAGTATAATCATCTGCATTAAATGTCACGCCGTATTCAGACGGGTCCGATACCACAAAATGTGCATTGAAACTGTTATCTTCAAGCATCTGCTTAAAAATATCATCACACAGTTCATCGAAACCGGCTCTTATCTCTTCATCAGAAACCTTTCTTACGGATATGCATGATGTAAGAGACAGTGCAATCAAAATGCACAAAGCCGATACCGGTATGCTGCGCTTTATTCTCATTTTCAACCTCCTGTTTGTCTTAGTTAAAATATACAAGGTCATCTTCCGGTTTGGATGCACTCTCTATATCCATTGCATATAATACAATACCCTGTCCCTTGTATTCCTTACAAAACTCTGATTTAGCTCTCGCTGTAAGCATTATAAAATCCCTGTCGCGATATCCTTCCAGCTGTTTGCCCGTTACATCATCGCATACGCATCTGAATCCTATAAACCTGACATCCTCAACACAACATGTCATTGCAAAACGTCCCGGAGCAAACATGCCTTTTTTCGCATATTGCTTAGGCTTATATACAACAGCCTTGGTTTTGATTATCTTGTTATCGTATTTATCAGGATTATCCATCGCATCCATATACCATAATCCGAAATCTTCATCCGCAATCTCTATCTCGTCCTTTGATATATCAAAAGGAAGTATCTCGTTAACTTCGTTCGAGCTTCCGTCGGATGACTCAAAATAAACCTGAGCTCTGGTATTTACGGCTTTTACGCTTCTTCTGTATGCCGCTCTGTCAGAATCCTTGGTACATCTGTTAAAAATAACCATCTCGGTTAATTTATACTGATCCATCATGACCTGTCTCATATTGGAGAGGTACATATCATAGGTCTCTGCATTTACCAGGGTGATTATCTGTACAACTTCCATGAAATTCGGAAGCGAATCAATAAACTCATCCAGTTTCCACATTCCGTTAAATTCTACGAAAACACGTTCCGCCTTACAGCGGTTGCTTGCTTCCACAAAGAAATCCTTTGTGAGTTCCTCCGCATCTTCAACCATCTCAACCGTAACATTAAGGGCCGTCATTTCTTTTTCATTGTATTCTTCTTCGCCGTCTTCACATGCGATCACAAGACTTCTTGAACCATCATTAAAATCTTCGCTGGCAAGTGTCTCTTTGATAAAAGTTGTCTTGCCGCTTTCAAGAAAACCGTTAATTATAAAAACAGGTATCTGCATAGTAATTGCTCCTAACAATTCTTATTTATGAAATATGCCGGAGAAAAATGCCTCCGGCATATAATTATTATTTAAGTCCAAACAATTCTTCCATCTTATCCGGATCAACATTGGTACCTATTACGCAAAGCTTTCCGGTATATTCCGGCGAACCGTCCCTGAGTTCATATTCACCCGGAACAGCATCGAAATAAATCCATCTGCCTTCTTTATCCGGAACCATTCCTTTAGCTCTTAAGATAACTCCGAACTCGTCAGTCTCTACAAGTCTCTTAAGAATAGATTCTATACTGTCTCTGTCGTATTTATGAGGTGTCTCTGTACCCCAGCTGTTAAATACGTCATCCGCATGATGGTGATGATGATGTCCATGCTCATGATCATGATCATGTCCGCAGCAGCATTCTCCGTCATGATGATGATGCTCATGTTCTTCCTCATCATGGTCATGGTGGTGATGTTCATGTTCATCTTCGTCTTCATCATGGTCATGATGATGTTCATGATCATGATCATGTCCGCAGCAACATTCTCCATCATGGTCATGATGATGTTCATGCTCATCTTCGTCATCATGATGATGTCCGCAAACCGGACATACATCCATTTCCTTAAGCATCTCGTCAACAAGAGATGTTTTCTTCATGGCATCTTCAATCTGCTTGCCTGTAAGATCATCCCAAGGTGTTGTGATTATCGCAGCCTTATCATTATGCTCCCTGATAAGTGCTACAGCAGCTTCAAGCTTATCTTCTGTCATATTCTGTGTTCTGCTGAGAACTATTGTGGATGCACTCTCAATCTGGTTATTATAAAACTCACCGAAATTCTTGATATACATCTTGCACTTGGTTCCGTCAGCTACAGTTATGAAATTCTCAAGTGTAAGTTCTGCTTCTTCAGCCACATTCTCAACAGCGGCAATTACATCCGAAAGCTTTCCTACTCCGGATGGCTCTATTATAATCATATCCGGCTTATAATCAGCCGCAACCTGCTTAAGAGCCCTTCCGAAATCACCTACGAGTGAACAGCATATGCATCCTGAATTCATCTCGTTAATCTGTACTCCGGCATCCTTAAGGAAGCCGCCGTCAATTCCTATTTCACCGAACTCGTTCTCGATAAGGACAACCTTCTGTCCCTTATAAACTTCCTCGAGAAGTTTCTTAATAAATGTAGTCTTACCTGCTCCGAGAAATCCCGAGATTATTGTTACTTTTGTCATTGTTATCATCCTTTCCGACGTCTATAAAATCGTAGTTCCGCATTTGCCCGCAAGCGCATCCTTAGCTCTCTCAAGGTTGGCAATTACCGCTTTACGCTCATTGCCTGCGAGAACAAACTCTACCGCTGCCGATACCTTAGGCAGTGTCGTAATGGCTCCCATATTATCTTCATTCACATATTCCTTAAGCTCAGAGGCCTTGATCGTGTCAAAACTCTGTTCCTTATCCGTTCCTTCATTAATGACAAGCTTGTCAGCTGCCGTAAGGAAAAGAAGTGTATCTGCATCAATAAGTTCCGCAAGTCTTGCCGCAACATAGTCTTTCTCAATTATGGCGCTTGCTCCCTTAAGGACAGTTCTCTGTTCAAGTACCGGTATTCCGCCGCCTCCGGCAGCTATTACAATCTGTCCGGCATCCAGAAGTGTTCTTACCGCATCGATTTCGTATATATCCTGAGGCTTAGGAGCTGCGATTATCCTGCGGTATCCTTTATCTTCTTTTACAACATAATTGCCCTTGGCTTCCTCAGCCTTTGCCTCTTCCTCTGTCATATATCTTCCGATAACCTTGGTAGGATTAGAGAATGCCCTGTCAAAAGGATCCACCTTGACCTGTGTTATAATAGTAGATACCGTCTTATATATTCCTCTGTTGAGAAGCTCTGTTCTTATCGCATTCTGAAGGTCAAAACCGATATATCCCTGACTCATTGCACCGCAAAGTGACATAGGCGCAACAGTATATCTTGAATCAAGTCTGGCAAATTCGGTCATTGCAGTCTGTATCATTCCTACCTGCGGACCGTTACTGTGTGTAATAACTATATTATACTTAGCCTCAACAAGATCGGCTATCGCTCTTGCCGCTTTGGCAACATTAGCCTTCTGCTCCGGAAATGTCTCACCGAATGCATTACGTCCGAGTGCAACAACTATTTTCTTATTATCCATTAACATACCTCTTTTCATATGATTTTATCTGTCAAACAGGCCTGCGGCCATCAATTCATATTATATAATATTTTGGTAAAAAAGTCAAAATGAGTTACCCCTATCCTTTAAAAACATAACTCAGCACATTATATATCAATGTATTGGAATATTTGGAGTAAACAACTTCCCTTGCCATAACGGGATTATCCGTTATCAGTCCGTCAACACCCATTACGGTAAGTTCCTTGGCCCTGTTTTCACCATTAACCGTCCAGACATATATCTCCTTGCCTCTGTTATGGATGGCATCGATCATATTCTTATTGACAAATCCCGAATTAATACTGAAAGCGTCAACATACGGCAGATTATAAAAATTACCGTACGCCACATTAAGCACATACCCGGTCTGTATCTTCGGATTAATCTGTTTTATACCCTTAAGTGCTTCGTAATTCATGGATGTGACAACGCATTCGTCAATATAATCATATTGTTCTATGAGTGCTGCAACCATTTTCACAAGATCAGGCTCGTTGTCCGTAAGTTTTATCTCTATGTTAAGCCGTATTTTTCCCTTGGTATATTTCATTACATCAGACAAAAGCGGTATGCGGCATTCCTTAAATTCTTCGTTGCTGCCAAACCAGCTTCCGGCATCCAGTTTTGCTATATCCTCATAATTCATATTCCAGACTTTCTTATTCACTCCGGCCGTTCTCTTAAGGCTGTCATCATGCATGACCACAATCTGTCCGTCCTTCGTCTCATGGACATCAAGTTCAATATAATCGGCCGTAGCTTCCACTGCTTTCTCAAATGCAAGCATGGTATTCTCAGGTGCATTATATGAACTTCCGCGGTGCGCCATTATAAGTGTCTGGTCAAAGAATTCCACGTTAGAGAAAGGATTGCTGTCAAATGCACTCACCATATACATGATATTCATTACCAACGATATTACGATAACTGCCGCCGATATCACGAACTGCCTCATGCGGTGTGAATTTCCCTTACTTCCAATCAGGCTCTCCGTAACTATTCCCATATTGAATTCGTCCCCTTCATCGCATCTGTATCTGTAAAACATACTCGTTATCAGGCAATACGAAACCGGAAGTGATGTAATTGTGAGAAGAACCTTGGTCACGAAAAGTACAACCCTGAACACCGTAAGGAATAACGCCATACCGAGATTAGCCTTGTCAAGTATCGTGACACCGAGACTTATGAGAATAATCATTATAAAATAAACTATATAAATTACCGCTAACAATGCGACGTTCCAGCCAAACACAAGTCCGAATGACCTTAGTCCCCTCACTCTTACCATCTGCCTGCTCTTACGTTTGCTGTCCGATATATCTCCACCGTCATATGCCATGTAATTGATGGAAAACATATGAATAATACAATATACAAACAAAGCAAGCACCGCCAGTCCTATCGGAATAAAAATATATGCATGGCTCTTAATCGTGCGCACAGCCGCGTCCGAAAGCGTAATTCCCGATGCAAGAAAGCCTATCAGTGTAATATTCATCATTAATGATACAATCAGTACATGCAAAAAAGTTACTATGCGTTTCTTTTTCATCGTTTTACGGACCAGTTTCGCACCTGCCTTAAAAATCTGGGCAATGGTTATCGGATTATTATGGTAACCGGCATCAAAGCACACCGAAAGGCATGCCACTTCATAAGTAACATAAAAGGCAAAAATCAGAATAATGAGCACGAAAAAGATTATCGTGAACGGACTTTTAAGATAAGTGAAAAAATAATTATTGGTAAGATACTTAAATCCGGCCTTCCTGAGCGTAAAATCCCATCCCGCCAGATAAAGAGGATATCCTATAGCAAAAGCGGCCAATTTGTACAGCAATTCAAAGACAATAAGACTTAAGCCGCACTTTTTAATCAGTGCGGCGGTTCCGGAAATTATTCCCTTGTTTCTGCCTTTGCGTCTAATACCCATAAAATTGCTCCATGCCGGCCTGCCGCCGTTAAAATAACAGCGAGCAGTGTCCTGCACTGCTCGTCGCTTATATTTTTATCTTAAAGTGATGCTTCAAGTCTCGTTCTTATTGCCTTGATAAAATCAAAACTGTTAAGAACTTTCGGATTATCAATTGAAGTTATAAGTGCGAGGTCTTTAGTCATCTCCCCGCTTTCAATCGTATCTATACATGCTTTTTCAAGCTTATCGGCGAAAATCTGCAATTCCTTATTGCCGTCAAGCTCGCCTCTCTTTCTGAGAGCTCCGCTCCAGGCAAAAATCGTTGCCACAGAGTTGGTAGATGTCTCTTCGCCTTTGAGATGTTTGTAATAATGTCTCTGTACCGTTCCGTGGGCAGCTTCATACTCGTACACACCGCTTGGTGATACAAGAACAGATGTCATCATCGCAAGCGATCCGAATGCCGTAGCAACCATATCACTCATAACATCACCGTCATAATTCTTGCAGGCCCAGATGTATCCGCCTTCGGACTTCATTACTCTTGCAACCGCATCATCAATCAGTGTATAGAAATATTCAATTCCTGCCGCCTTAAATTTCTCTTCATATTCATTATCATAAATTTCCTGGAAAATATCCTTGAAATTATGATCGTATTTCTTGGAAATTGTATCCTTGGTGGCAAACCACAAATCTTCTTTCTTATCGAGTGCGTAATTGAAGCAGCTTCTGGCAAAGCTTTCAATCGACTTGTCCACATTATGGATTCCCTGGATAATTCCCGGTGTCTTGAACTCATGGATAGTTTCTTTGATAACTTCTCCGTCTGCGCCGGTAAATACAAGCTCGGCCTTTCCGGCACCCGGGACCTTAATCTCGACATTCTTATATACGTCGCCATATGCATGTCTTGCTATTGTAATAGGCTTATGCCAGTTCTTTACAAGCGGTTCGATACCTTTTACGATAATCGGTGCACGGAATACGGTTCCGTCAAGAATGGCTCTTATAGTTCCGTTAGGGCTCTTCCACATCTCTTTAAGATTGTATTCTGTCATACGCGCAGCGTTCGGTGTAATCGTAGCACACTTTACGGCAACTCCATATTTCATATTGGCATTGGCTGCATCAACCGTAACCTTATCATCAGTCTCGTTACGATGCTCAAGTCCAAGGTCGTAATATTCTGTATTAAGATCTATGAATGGGCAGAGGAGTTCTTCCTTGATAGACTTCCAGAGAATTCTTGTCATCTCGTCCCCGTCCATTTCCACAAGCGGTGTAGTCATCTTAATTTTATCCATGGCATAATCTCCTTATAATATATTTTAATTAATTTATGTATTTTAATACTTGTCAAAAGCACTATCTTTTAAATTATACTACAATATCTGTGAAAATCAACAATTATTATAGTAACCAAAAAGGTGATTTCGCATATCTGTATAGTGTAAAGTTTATTTCCCGGAGGAAAAACAATGAGTGATTTAGCAGCAACAGGATGCGGATGCGGTGGCAGCCCGATTTCAGGATCAGGCAACTGCAGCTGCAATGTACTTCTCTGGATTCTTATTCTTTCATGCGCATGCGGCGGTGAAGGCGGAATCTTCGGCAACTCACTTTTCGGCGGAAACGGATGTGGCGATGGCTGCGGATGTGGATGCGGCGGAAACAACTGGCTCTGGATCATTATCCTTATAGCACTCATCGGCTAATTATTCCGATATGCCGGTTCCACTAAACTGGAACCGGTATTTTCATATGTCCGTCTGCATATATTAGAAAAAAAGATTTAAAAACATATGGAGCATTTTGAAACCCTGCCGCTTACCGAATTTGACATCGCCACCTGCGGCACATATTTTCAGATGATTAAAGCATATCTGCCATACACATCCGGGGAACAGCAGAAGATGTTCGCCCTGTTTATCAGACTTGCCGAACTTATGCAGACCCTTGAGTTCTATAAAAACATGCCATGTCCGTCCCCTCTGGCAAGGGCGCATCACGACACCGAGCATATCGTGAACGACATCAAACGGTTCTGCCCCAAAAAAGATTGTGAAATTTTTAACATGATGTCCAACTTCAGCAACATGAACGAGATATTCAGCATCTACAATGCAATGAATTCCGAACCTCAGGCCCCGGATAAATCATCCGACATGTTAAAGAATTTTCTGTCACCCAAACAGCAGCAGATGTATGAACAATACAGCCGGATGCTCAATAATAATCCCGGCAGCAAAGGAGGCATATGAACAACATAGACAGCCGCAAATCGGCACTTTTAAATGAATTCATGCAGCTTTCATCCGGTGTTTCGTCCGATGACATCCTCCCTCTCCTTCTTGCCTTTTCAAACAAAGCCAGGCAGGAGCACATAAGTTTTACCAAATCCGACATCGAAACTCTTTTTGAAAGCATGAAAAAAGACATGAACCCGGAGGAACAATCCAAAGTAGAAACCCTAATGAAAATGGCTTCGGTACTTTAAACGTACCGAAGCCCAATATAGCATTGCCTTATTTAGCAACAATATTTACGATTCTTCCCGGAACATAGATTTCTTTTACTATGTTCTTGCCCTCTATTGCCTTCGCAACAGCCGGAATCTCTTTAGCCTTGGCAATTACTGTCTGTGAGTCTTCATCAACAGCTATTTCAACCTTGCCCTTAACTTTACCGTTGATCTGCACACCGATTTCCACGGTATCTTCCTTAACGGCTTCTTCATCAAATTCTGGCCATTTCTCAAATGCAATCGTGCCATCATGTCCTAAAATACTCCAGATTTCCTCACCTGCATGAGGGCAGATGCACGAAAACATCTTAATAAATCCTTCTGCATAATTACGCGGGCACTTGCCTTCCTTAGTGGCAGCATTCATGAATATCATCATCTGGCTGATCGCAGTGTTGAATCCGAGTGTCTCGAAATCCTGTGTAACTTTCTTAACAGTCTGATGATATACTTTCTTCAGTCCGTTGTCTGTATCTTCAATGATACTCTCCGGTTCAGTGAAGAAATTCCATACTTTACCGATAAATCTTCTCGCACCTTCAACGCCCTGCTGGCTCCATGGTTTGGAAGCCTCAAGCGGTCCCATGAACATCTCATAAAGTCTCAATGTATCAGCACCGTAATCTCTTACGATATCACTCGGATTGATGACAAATTCAGGGAATCTCTTACCCATCTTAATTCCGTTGGATCCGAGTATCATGCCCTGATGCACAAGTTTCTTAAACGGCTCCCTGGTAGGTGCAATGCCCTTATCATAGAGGTATCTGTTCCAGATTCTTGAATACATAAGGTGTCCTACCGCATGCTCCGGTCCTCCGATATAGAGGTCAACCGGCATCCAATGCTTAAGGAGTTCCTTATCGGCAAGTTCTTTATCATTATGCGGGTCAATATATCTTAAATAATACCAAGAAGAACCAGCCCATTGAGGCATTGTATCTGTCTCACGTTTAGCTTCTCCACCACAATGAGGGCAAGTTGTATTAACCCAATCAGTATGTTTAGCTAAAGGTGATTCACCATTTTCACTTGGTTCATAATCTTCAATATCAGGTAAACATAGTGGAAGTTCTTCTTCTGGAAGTGGAACCCAACCACATTTCTCACAATAAACCATAGGAATTGGTTCACCCCAATAACGTTGTCTTGAAAATACCCAATCACGTAATTTGTAATTTACTTTTCTAGTTCCAATTTTATTTTCCTCTAGGTAATCAATAACTTTTTTGATAGCTTCTTTTACTTCTAATCCATTTAAAAATCCTGAATTAATAAGTTTACCACTTGCAACATCTGTAAAAGCTTCTTTCTCAATATCACAAACTGTGTTTTCATTTGCTGATTCAATTACTTGAATAATAGGTAAATCGAACTTTTTAGCAAATTCCCAGTCTCTTGTATCATGAGCAGGAACGGCCATAATTGCACCAGTACCATAAGTAATTAAAACGTAGTCTGAAACCCAAATTGGAATTTCTGTATTTGTTAAAGGATTGATTGCTCTAATGCCTTTAATTTCAACACCTGTTTTTTCTTTATTCAACTCAGCACGTTCAAAATCAGATTTTAAACTAGCTTGTCTTTGATATTCTTTTACTTCATCTAGGTTAGTAATTTCACTTTCTAATTCTTTAATAATAGGATGTTCAGGAGCAACTACCATATATGTTGCACCAAATAATGTGTCAGGTCTTGTTGTATATACAACTAATTCCTTATCATGATTTGCAAGTTTAAATTTAACCTCAGCACCTTCGCTACGACCAATCCAGTTTCTTTGTTGTGCTTTGATTTTATCCAAATAATCAACATCATCTAAGTCGTCAATTAATCTTTGAGCATATTCTGTAATTTTTAACATCCATTGGCTTTTTTCCTTTTGAACAACTGGACTTCCACATCTTTCGCAAACACCATTAACAACTTCTTCGTTTGCTAAACCTACTTTACAACCAGTGCAAAAGTTGATAGGCATTGTAGCTTTATATGCTAAGCCATGTTTATATAATTGAATAAAAATCCATTGTGTCCATTTATAATAATTAGGATCTGTTGTATTAACTTCTCTAGACCAGTCAAATGAAAAACCTAATGCTTTTAATTGCTCTCTAAAATGATTAACATTTTTTTCAGTTGTAATTTTAGGATGAACATGATTTTTGATAGCATAGTTTTCAGCTGGTAATCCAAATGCATCAAATCCAATTGGATATAATACGTTATATCCTTCCATTCTTTTCTTTCTAGCAATAATATCTAGTGCAGTATAGCTACGTGGGTGACCAACATGTAATCCCTGACCAGAAGGATATGGAAATTCAATTAATCCATACCATTTTTTTAATGAAGGATCATCCTTTGCATAAAAGGTACCTTCGCTATACCATTTGTTTTGCCATTTTTTTTCAATATCTTTAAAGTTATATCCCATAAACCTCACTCCTTCTGTAAATACAGACCTATTATATAACATTTTAAAGTGAAAGAAAAGGGAAATTTGCTAAAAAGTTTAATTTATGTTATAATTTAAGTATGTAGGACTAACTACATACTTAAATTTGGGCTAAGGAGGTAAAATAAATGCAACGGAACTTTGTAAGACAGGAATATGCTAATTTCCTGAGGAAGTTTCTTTATTCAATCGACCATATCGATTGGAGGGTTAATCGTTCTGCACAGATGACTAAGTTGCTTTGCCATTTGGAAAAACGGCATGGCAGTTGGCCTAAAGATGTTGAGGAAGAACAGAAACAGGTTGAACTCGCTATTGATAGGTTTGAAAAAGAAGAAATTTCTGAGATGGATTTTGGCAGGAAACTTGTTGAAATCATGAAGAGTTTAGAGTAGAGCCCAAGACCCTAGTTAGCAATGCTAGCTAGGGTTTCTAAATTATTTAAATAAATTTATTTACAAGCTTAAAATGTTAGTATATAATTACACTAAATTGGAAATAATTATTCACAAGAGAGAAAGGAAAATTTGAAAATGGCAAAAGAAGTTAGTGAAGAAGAGAGAAAAAGAATAGAAGAGATGATAGACAGCTTAGTTGAAAGAGCAAAAAAAGCATCTGAAGAATACATGAAATTAGACCAAGAGCAAGTTGATGAAATTGTAAAACAAATGGCAATGGCTGGATTAGAACATCATATGGAACTTGCTAAAATGGCTGTAGAAGAAACAGGTAGAGGTATTTACGAAGATAAAATTACAAAGAATATGTTTGCAACAGAATATATTTATCACAGTATAAAATACGATAAAACAGTTGGAGTAATTGAAGATAATGAAGAAGAAGGTTATGAAGAAATTGCAGAACCAATAGGAATTATAGCTGGTGTAACACCTGTTACAAACCCAACTTCAACTACAATGTTTAAATCTTTAATTGCAGCAAAAACAAGAAATGTTATAATATTTGGTTTTCACCCATCTGCGCAAAAATGTAGTGTTGCAGCAGCAACAATTTTAAGAGATGCAGCTATAAAAGCAGGTGCTCCAGAAGATTGTATTTTATGGATTGAAGAACCATCTATAACAGCTACAACAGCTTTAATGAACCATCCAGGAGTTAATTTGATTTTAGCAACTGGTGGAAGTGGAATGGTAAAGTCAGCATATTCATGTGGAAAACCAGCATTAGGTGTTGGACCTGGAAATGTACCTTGTTATATAGATAAAACTGCAAAATTAAAAACATCAGTAAATGATTTGGTGTTATCAAAATCATTTGATAATGGAATGATTTGTGCATCAGAACAATCAGTTATAGTTGATAAAGAAATTCATAAAGAATTTGAAGAGCTTATGAAAGAAGCAGGATGTTATTTCTTAAATGCAGAGCAAACAGAAAAATTACGTAATAGTATGTTTATAGCAGAAAAAGGTTGTGCATTAAATGCAGATATAGTAGGAAAGAGCCCTTACATTATCGCAAAAGGTGCAAATATTGAAGTACCAAAAGATACAAAAGTATTAGTATTAAAAGAGAATGGAGTTGGAATTGAATACCCATTTTCAAAAGAAAAATTAAGCCCTGTACTTGCATATTATGTGTTTAAAGATGCAGATGAGGGAATAGAATTAGCTGAGAAATTGATTGAATTTGGTGGAATGGGACATTCAGCTGTCATTCATTCAGAAGATAATGAGACAATTCAAAAATTCTCAGAAAGAGTAAAAGTAGGTAGAATAATAGTTAATTCACCATCAACACATGGAGCGATAGGTGATATATATAATACAAATATGCCATCATTAACATTAGGATGTGGAACATTTGGAGGAAACTCTACAACTGCAAATGTATCAAGCGTAAATTTAATAAATATCAAAAGAGTAGCCAAAAGGAGAGTTAATATGCAATGGTTTAAAGTGCCACAGAAAATATATTTTGAAGCAGGTTCTATTGCATATTTAGAAAAAATGCCAAATATTTCAAGAGCATTTATTGTTACAGACCCATCAATGGTAAACTTAGGTTATATAGATAAAATTTTATATTACTTAAGAAAAAGAAAAGAATATGTACATTCTGAAATCTTTTCAGATGTTGAATCAGACCCATCATTTGAAACTGTTTATAGAGGAGTAGAAATGATGAGAGAATTTAAACCTGATGTAATTATCGCAGTAGGTGGAGGAAGCCCAATAGATGCTGCAAAAGGAATGTGGCTATTCTACGAGCATCCAGAAGCTGATGCAGAAGGAATGAAACTTAAATTTATGGATATAAGAAAACGTACTTATAAATTCCCTAAATTAGGTAATAAAGCACAATTAGTTGCAATTCCAACAACATCAGGAACAGGATCAGAAGTTACATCATTTGCTGTTATTACAGACAAGAAAATAAATAAAAAATATCCTTTAGCAGACTATGAATTAACACCAGATGTTGCAATAGTTGACCCAGATTTAGTTATGAGCTTACCAAAAACAATTACTGCAGACACAGGTATGGATGTTTTAACACATGCTATTGAAGCATATGTATCAAATATGGCATCTGATTATACAGATGGATTAGCAGAAAAGGCATTTGAATTGGTGTTTAAAAATTTAAGAGAAGCATATAATAATGGAAGTAATGCACATGCAAGAGAAAAAATGCACAATGCAAGTACAATCGCAGGTATGGCATTTACAAATGCATTTTTAGGAGTAAACCATTCTTTAGCGCATAAAATAGGGGCAGAATTCCATTTGCCACATGGAAGAATAAACGCAATTCTATTACCTTATGTAATAAGATATAATAGCCAAAGACCAACTAAGTTTGTATCATTCCCTAAATATGAATACTATATTGCAGACCAAAAATATGCAGACTTATCAAGAAGAATGAATTTCCCTGCTTATGGAAATGAAGAAGGAGTTAACTCTTTAATTAGAGAAATTCAAAAATTAAATGCAGATTTGAATATTCCAAAGAGCTTTAAAGAAGCAGGAGTTAATGAACAAGAATTTATGGCAAAACTTGATTTGTTAGCTGATAGAGCATTTGAAGATCAATGCACAACTGCAAACCCAAGACTACCATTAGTTGAAGAATTAAAACAAATATTAATAGATAGCTATTATGGAAATGAAGTTTAAAATATGATTTAAGGGCTTAATTAAGATTAAGCCCTTAAATTTTGCAATAAAACTTGTAATTTACCTAAAAAAAGGATATAATAAAACACGTATTTATAAAGGAGATGAGCTTAGATGAAAGTTTCAAGAGAAGAGTTATTACACATTGCAAATTTGGCAAGTTTGAATTTGAAAGAAGATGAAGTAGATACTTATCTTTTACACTTACAAGATATTTTGAGTTATGCAAATATAGTAAGCAAAGCACCAACAGAGGGATTATCAGAAGCTATTGGTGTTGAAGATAAATATAATGTATTTCGTAAAGATGAGGTTATAAATTTTGAAGATAAAGAAGCATTAATGGCTAATGCTCCAGAAAAAGAAAGAAATATGTTTAAAATTCCAAAAGTAATTCAATAATTAACAGAAAGGAATGAATAAGATGAATATTACAGAATTAACTGTACATGAACTTTTAGAAAAATTAAAAAATAAAGAGCTTACGGTAACAGAAATTACTAAAGCATATATAGATAGAATAAATGAAAAAGAAAAAGATGTACAAGCTTTTATTACACCATTAACAGATGAAGCAATGAAAAAAGCAGAAGAGATTGATAAAAAAATAGAAGCAGGAGAAGAAGCAGAATTAGCAGGTATTCCAATTGGAATAAAAGATAATATGTGCACAAAAGGTGTAAAAACTACATGTGGTTCTAAAATGCTAGCAGATTTCGTTTCTCCATATAATGCGACAGTTATGGAAAAAATAAATGCAGAAGATATGATAATGCTTGGAAAGTTAAATATGGATGAATTTGCAATGGGATCATCAACAGAATATTCATATTTTCATCCAACAAAAAATCCATGGAACTTAAATAAAGTACCTGGTGGTTCATCAGGAGGAAGTGCAGCAGCTGTTGCAGCAAATTTGGTACCATGGGCACTAGGCTCAGACACAGGTGGTTCAATTCGTCAACCAGCAAGTTTATGTGGTATTGTAGGACTAAAACCAACTTATGGATTAGTATCTCGTTATGGATTAGTAGCATTTGCATCTTCACTTGATCAAATAGGACCAATGACTAAAGATGTTAAAGATGCAGCACTTTTATTAAATGTAATTAGTGGACATGATAAAAAAGATACAACTTCAGCAGAAATTGAAGAAAAAGACTATACTAAATGCTTAAAAAATGATGTTAAAGGTTTAAAAATTGGGGTTCCAAAAGAGTATTTTGGAGAAGGAATAAATCCAGAAGTAAAAGCAAAAGTTGAAGAAGCAATTGAAAAGTATAAAGAGCTAGGAGCAGAAATAGAAGAATTTAGCCTAGATATTGCAAATTATTCTTTAGCAACATATTATATAATTGCACCAGCAGAAGCAAGTTCAAACTTAGGTAGATTTGATGGAATTCGTTATGGATATCGTACACCAAATTATACAAACTTAAAGGAATTATTTAAAAATTCAAGAAGTGAAGGATTTGGTTCAGAAGTAAAAAGAAGAATTATATTAGGTACATATGTGTTATCTTCAGGTTATTATGATGCATATTACAAAAAAGCTCAACAAGTTAGAACACTTGTAAAACAAGAATTTAAAAAAGCTTTTGAAAAGTATGATGTAATATTAACACCTACTTCACCAATAGTAGCTTTTGATATTGGAACTAAATCGTCAAACCCTATGGAAATGTATTTATCTGATATATGTACAGTTCCTGTAAATATTGCAGGAGTCCCTGCTATTTCAATACCATGTGGAGTAGATAGCAATAATATGCCAATAGGAATGCAATTAATAGGAAATTATTTTGATGAAGAAACTATATTAAATGCAGCATATACTTATGAACAAGCAACAAACTTTAGAAGCAAATATAGACCAAATATCTAAGTAAAGGAGATTTAAAATGTCAATAGAAGATTATGAAGTAGTCATTGGACTAGAAATACATGCTGAACTTTCAACAAAAACAAAGATATTTTGTAACTGTTCTACAGAATTTGGTGCAGAACCAAATACACATGTATGCCCAGTATGTATGGCAATGCCAGGAGCTCTTCCGGTGCTAAATGAAAAAGTAGTTGAATATGCTGTTAAAGCAGGACTAGCTACAAATTGCACAATTTCAAAAGACTCTAAAAATGATAGAAAAAATTATTTTTATCCAGACCTTCCAAAATCATATCAAATATCACAATTTGATAAACCTCTATGTGAACATGGAAATGTAGAAATTGTATTAGATGGTGAAAAGAAAACTATAGGAATTACAAGAATACATATTGAGGAAGATGCAGGAAAATTAAATCATAATGAATTTGGAGCTGGAAGCCTAGTAGATTTAAACAGAGCAGGAGTTCCACTAATAGAAATAGTTTCAGAGCCAGATATGCGTTCAGCTAAGGAAGCGGAAGCATATATGAGAAAAATAAAATCTATACTAGAATATATTGAAGTATCAGATTGTAAAATGCAAGAGGGATCATTAAGAGCAGATGTTAACGTTTCCGTTATGAAAAAAGGAAGTAAAGAGTTTGGAACTCGTACAGAAATGAAAAATATGAGCTCTTTTAGATCAATTGTAAGAGCAATTGAATATGAAGCACAAAGACAAGTTGAAGTTCTTGAAAATGGCGGAAAAATTGATCAAGAAACTTTAAGATGGGATGATATATCAGGTAAAACATTTTCAATGAGAGATAAAGAAGATGCACAAGATTACAGATACTTCCCAGAACCTGATTTAGTGGCAATTAGATTATCAGATGAGTATATTCAAAATATAAAAAATAATTTACCAGAATTACCAGAAAGCAGAAAAGAGCGTTATTTAACAGAATACAATTTATCTGAAAAAGATGCAAGAATGTTAACAGCTTCAAAACATATGTCAGATATGTTTGAAAAAGCATTATCAATTTGTAATAATGCAAAAGCAGTAGCAAACTGGTTGCTTTCAGATGTTTCAAGAATATTAAATGAAAAAGAACTTGAACCATCTCAAATTCCATTTACAGCAGAACAATTAGCAGAAATGATTATGCTAATTGATAAAGGAACAATAAGTTCTGCAATTGGTAAAAAAGTATTAGAAGAATTATTTGAAAATCCAAAAAATCCTGAAGAAATAGTAAAAGAAAAGGGATGGATACAAATTTCAGATGAGGGAGCTATAAAAGAAATAGTATTAAAAATACTAGAAAATAACCCACAATCTATTGCAGACTACAAAGCAGGAAAAGATAGGGCATTAGGATTTTTAGTTGGTCAAGCAATGAAGGAGACTAAGGGAAAGGCTAATCCTCAAATGCTTAATAAGTTATTTTTAGATGAGTTAAATAAATAAAATGTGCCATTGGGGACGGAGAATTTTGGCA